>ERZ1034669.145-NODE-145-length-33135-cov-114.315175_pt1 | contig 33135 bp, 40 predicted proteins | sample MGYA00520705_ERZ1034669 | MGnify/ENA primary metagenome ERZ1034669 (study PRJEB33766, sample SAMN09781766) | gut metagenome | biome: gut microbiome | host: Homo sapiens | place: Madagascar | study: EMG produced TPA metagenomics assembly of the PRJNA485056 data... | reverse complement strand
TTCTCATTCTTCGGGTCAATTATCACGCGGCATTCGTCTTTAGATACACCATACAGCCCAACTACATTCGTATCCTTGCCGCCAAGGTCGAAGCCCTCACCACTCATCGCGATACCTGTAAACTTTCCGTCTGCGTCCTTTGTACCAAACGCGGCATTCTTCGCGGCCACATAGTCCGCACCAAGTTCGGTAGTCTGTCCGTCCCACTGGCGCACCCATGATACCTTGTCTATCGCAATATCTGCAATATCGTTATCGCTCCTCGTCCATGCACTTGCAGCCTTGCCAACTTCAAGTTTAGGCTCTGTAATGTACACACACGGAACAAACGGAAAGTTTTGCTGAATTTGCTTCGTGATAACACGGAACAGACAAAGGCAAGTATCTGGCAATTTGGCTGCCGTCTTGAATGTGACAATGTGGCGCACCCATGCTCGTGTTGGCTGGAATTTAACAGCACCATCTTTGGGAGTGTCTTGCTCTTTCCCGTCAACAATCATCTTCTCTGTGGTGTCAACCATAGTAAGGCCATCGGTGGCCCATGTCCATAGGTAGGTGTATACTGGATTTGCAACTCCACGACCATTCAGATAAAACGATAGCGTGTACCAAGTTGATGGAGCAATTTGGCTCTTGACATTTTGCTGAAAAAAATCAACATTCGAGTCAGGAGTCGGCAAATCTCCATTTATTTTGAATGCAGTTTCAATCTGCACCGCCCCATGTCCGTTCAAGCCCTCGGCCCTTGTGCCTTTCAAAGCAAAGGTCTTGTCGGGATTTGGCACATTGTCAAACGTTTCTTGCTTAAACTCGGTATAGTCAAGCAGATTGGGGCGCATATTCTCTCCGTCCGCACCGTCTTTCCCAGGCGCGCCGTTTCTGGCCATATAGCTCACGCTGTAAGAATACGTGCCATCGGGCCATTTCGTGCGCGTCCACAGGTATTTGCCCACTTCCGATGGCGGCACACTGTTTAACCATGTCCCCGTTGGCGCATTAACTCCGCTGCTGCCTATCTGATAGGTCACATTGCTCTTGCTGTTCGCACCCCACTTAATCACAACCTCACTGCCTATCGTCACAACACCAGTTTTGGGGTCGTAATCTATCGCACCTTGCCCAAGGCTAAAACTGCCGTTCTCGTTAAAATGGTAATTATATTTTCCGCTATTGCTGTTAAGTGATATTATTGTACCATTTTTCAAATACAAACCAAATCCACCACCATCAGGTATACGGCCTAAACTTGCAACTATCTTGCCCGAAAAAGACTTGGAGTTTACGCCATTAAGCAAGTCAATAGTCGGCACGCCGTTTTCGGTAGCATGGAGGTATATCGCACTCTGTCGGCTCGGTTCAATTATGTTGCCATACTGCACAATCTCGTCACCAGCCGCAGGCAAGTTCATCGGCACATCGTTGCTCTCCACAAATTCCGATTCTTCTTCCTGCTTGATTTCGCCAACAAACTCGCTTGCCATGACGGTGAACCAACCCTCCTTCATGTTTGCGCTCTCAATCTTCACCCAGTAGCCCTTTATGCCTTTGGTCTTGCCATCAGAACCCACCTCCACACGCTGGCAGCGTATAAGGTCATTCTTCGCAAAGCCGCCATATCCGTGAGTGGCTTCGCCCTCGAGTTTTATGAGGTAATATTGGTTCCCGTGTTCATCGGTGCGCAGACTTACTTCCTTTACCTTGCCGCACGCCTGGCTGATGCCGAGTGAGCCGCATATCGCACGCACTTGGTCTATTATCAGCTCATGCGCTATGAAGGCTTTGCGCACCTTTACATTGTCTATTTCAAGCGTGTATTCTGGCGTTTCTTCCGAACCGCTGTTGAATATCTTCCACCCATGGCCCATGAAGTCCGAAGCAAAGTATTCTTGCATCTCGCACACCACCTTGCCGAAAGCGTTAAGCACCTTGTTGCCTGTGCTTCTTGCGCTTCCTACAAACCCGTTGAACCATGTGCTAAGTAATCTCGCCATATCTCTTATTCAAAATATTCTATTATACCATCTGCGGCAGTGTCATTGCCGCTGTAACCGCTTGCGAACATTGCTCCAGCTTCAAACGTTATAAGCCCTTGTGCGTTGTCATCATTGCGGCTGTGCAGAAAGGTGTTCTTCATGCGCAGAGCAGAATACACGTTATCATCAGTTTCTTTCGTTGTGTCGTTTGTCTTGATGATGTAGACTGATGCTCCGCCCGATGTGCCTTCGCTTACGAGTGTGCTGCCGCCAATATTAAGGCTCACTTCGTTATTTATCTGTTTTTCCAAGTCCTTGAACTTGGAATAGGTAGCCTTTTCTCCGATGATGTATGTAGGGCTATCATAAGGTATGTCCATCTTCTTTTCGTAGCCCATAACGCGGCTTTCGCGCTTTCCGCTTCGGAATAGTGCAGCGTTATACATTGTTACTCGTCTGCCAAGGTCGAAGTCCCATGCGTTTTTCGCGTCAAGGTCGCTGCCGCTATAATCTTGCACTATCTCATTGCCGTAATCGTCAACGAGTGTGTTGCCGCTGTCATCTGTAATGTTTGTTTTTTTCCTCACACCATACGCTATATCCGAAAACAAGGTACATTCGTAGGTATTCGGGTCAATCATCATTTTCTTGATTTGCTTCTGCGTTTCCGTTGCAAGTTCTTCTTGAGCTTTGCCTATAAGTCCAAGGTTTTCAATTCGCGAGCTGTCCCAGCCAGTTAGGATAAATTCATTGCCTTTTTCGGGGTGCATTGACTTGTTAGGGAGATAAAGACCGCCATCGAACTGCTTTCTTAGAATGCGGAAAAACTGATGGTCAATGGTTGGCGTTGTGGGCGTTTCGGAGCTATCAAACTGCACATCAAATGTCAGTCCTGCGAGTGGCCAAGATTGGAATATTACTTGCATATTCTTGCCATTTGGTAATTGCCAGGCTTTGTCAAATGTGAAATTGTTTGTCTTGATGTAATATTCGGTGTATTTCTCGCCTGTGGGCTGCTTGTTCTCGTCCACTACATTTTGCAGTTTGTCGCGCACCTCTGTTATTTTTGATTTAGTGCGAGGGTAGATGTCATCGAATACAAGCACTTTTTCAACAATCTCTCCGTCCTTGGCCTCTTGTGTGTCTATATATCCAGGCGATGGCAGCGTTAATCGCGTTTCAGCGAGGGCCTTGATAGACTCTGCGTCTTGTTTGTTTGCTGGGAAGAAGTGTGTCGGAAGCTTCGCTTTTACAAGGTTGTTAAGCGTGAATTTTTCTCCACCTTTAAGCGTGATTGCGCTCTTAGCAATCTTGAACATACTCGTATGTACATCAAGCGTTGGTTCGATGTATTGTGTGGTGTTATACCATATAGCCTTTGCTTCCTTTTTCGTTTCAGTGAATGTTATTTTGCATTCTGCTTGCGTGTAGACTTCTCGGTTGTCTGTGAAGCCTATTTCTGCGTTGGCATCTCCTATTGAAAACTCGCCCGATACATTTTTTTTTATATTTGTCATTTCAAGCACATATTGCACGCAAACTTCTGTATCCTCATCTAATTTCAACTTTGGGAAATTGAAGTGATGTATGCTTTGCAACTTGTTCGCTCCTGTCCCCATTCCGCTAATATTCAGAGCATACCTATATGATGCGAGCACATTATATATAGTCATTGGACCTATATTCATACTAACGCCTTTTACCTTTGCCGCATCTGTTATAATTGCGTAGATACCAGATGTTCTAAAGTATACTTCATCATCTTTGACATTTGGTGCCGTCCATTTAAGATTTAGTGGCAACATACTTGCATCAGACTTCTTGTAGAGAAACTGCTCCGCATATTCGCCCTTTTTCAGTTTTACGCTATTAGCGAGCCTTATCGTTAAGTAGTAACCAACTAAATTGTCTTGCCCGAATGTTGGATTTTTTATTGTAGCCTTGCCGAAATTCTTGAACGCATTCTTGTCTACTGTCTCCACGGAATCAAAATACTCGGAGTAGAACGGATATTCGGAGCTGAAATACCAACTATCTGTTGTTTCTTTCAGCCCCGTGACAGTAAGCTCTACATCACCTTTATCCCAGTTTGCAGGCAGATTGTTTGATGAGCCAAAGGCATACACACGCGTTGCATAGTCTGTTTCGCTCTTAGACCCGTCCATGCTTTCGACATTCTTGCCAAGGATAAAGTCCACGTTCGTTTCCTCTGCGTCCTGGCACTTGCCGAATTGTATCACTTTGCCTATTACCCACCATTCAGTGTCCCAAGCCTCTGCTATCTGTGCCAGCGCATCAATGTAGTTGACTGACGAGTAAGATTGCGTTTTGACCTTATTCAAGACATCGTCATCAACCTTATTCACGTCAAACTCGTATTTGTCCGTACCATTATAGCGCATGCCCTCCACATCGTTAAGGCAGCGCACAAGGGTGTCGACTTGTTCTTTGAGGTTGGCCGTGAGGTTGAATGACGCCTCCAGCGTGTTGTTGTACTCCGATTTGTACTTGTACATTCTGTTCTTCCACGCGAAGTAGTATGCTTCGAGTTTCAGCTCATACTGATAACCGCCCGTGTTGCTGTCGTATGTTGGTGATTGTATCTCTGTGACTTGATACACCTTGTCATGCCACGTGCAATACGAGCCAATGGGAAAGAATAAGGGTTCTGCGAGGTTGAAATGCAGTTCCACGTAATCTTCCTTCATCAGCTCTTTGCGTTCGATACACCCAACGAAGATATTGGGCATCTCGTATATTAGCTCTCCCTTTGGGCTGTATATTGGTAATGTCATTCAGAGTGCAGTTTTATCGGTCTGTCGGGTTCGGTTCAAGGAACTTGATTTTGATTGTTCTGAATTTATCTCGTCTGTAATCCGTGATTTCTTCAACCTTGCGAAAAAGTAGCTTGAATGTCTGCCCGATTCGTCTTGCCTCAAAGTTAATCATACCGCTTCGCAATACGCCAAGCATAAGGTCTGTATTAGCTTGTATCTCGCTGTACGTACTTCCCTCAAGTAAGAAAGTGAGTGAAAACTCGCGTTTCTGCACCTTTATACTATCCGAGTTCATAACGAGTCTTACTCCATTTTCAAGGCGACTTTCGTTGCTTATTACTTCTTTCGTTTCCAAGTTGCCTTGCAGTGTGTTGTAAGTACCTTTCAGAGGTTGTGCCTTATAGTTTAACCAAATATCCTTTCCGTTGATTATAATTTGTCCAGTCATATTCTTATATGTTACGCGTGTTCTTTTCTATTTTCGCAAGTCGCTCATTCATGCTGTATAGTTCATTTGTGTTCTTTTCTATTGCAGCGAGATGACTTACAGAAGTACGTTGTATCTCTATTGAGGTGTCGTAATACTCGTTTCTACCTCTTTCGATATTTATCATCTGACAGAGGCTGTCATTTATCTTGTCGTATTTCAGCGTGTCAATGAGTTGATTATCACGTATCTGATACAATGCTTCTGTCTGTGCCAATGCGCGGCCGCTAAGTTCCTCAATGCTGCTCTCTGACGCGGCAGCAAAGCCTTTTGTCTGTAACCCGTCACTCGCTTCACCACCAAGCCCGACATTGTTCAGTGTGTCGTTTCTCCTATTAGTAACGTCGTTTGCATACTCTTGCAGCTCTTGCTGGAACTCGCGTGCATGCTCCTCGGTAATTTTACCGCCATCGGCCTCTACTTGCTTCTGATAACGTTCAGTATAATCCTTTGTCCACGCTTCGACTTCTTTTCCAAGCGTGTTGTCTATTAGAGCTTTGCGCATCTTGTCCTTTACAGAATTAACGAAATCGTCTGCACCGCTGTTCATATCTTCGAGAACTGACATAAAGTTTGAGTACATATCATCGAACTTGATACCTGTCATCTTCTCCTTCATGTCCTCTTGGAAGTCTTGCGTAGCCTTCTTGCATTCAATCAGCTTGTCCAAGTAGTCTTGCATTTCCACGGGGAGCTTCGCCCAGTATTCGCCATTGTCTGCGCCTTTGACTGCTACAAGTTGGTCGTAGCTGAGGTTCGTTAGGTCAGACACGCTGTTAATCTGCACGCCTGCCGCTTGGCTCATTGCTTGCAAGCCCTTTGTTCCAAGGTCGCGGTCTATGCGATAACCGTAGCTGTGAGCACCTGTATTACGTACTTGCAGATACTTTGTCGCAAGTGTTTGAAGCGACTTTTCTTCGGCCTTGTATAATGCTTCCACTTCTTTGATAGCTTCCTTTGCACCATCTCCGAAACTCATTTCAACGTATTGTTTCTTTTTTTCTATAAGGTCACTCCATATACCCGACAGTTTTTCGTAATGTTTCCTTTCATTCTCATAGGCTTTAAGTGAGTCGCTTTTACCGAATATCATCTTAAACATACCAGAAAACACGTCTGCAACACCACTGACCACGCCAGTTATTGCGCGTACGTAATTTCCAATATCAAGGAAAGACCCTGGTTTCGTCAAGTCAAAACTATCAAGCGCAGAGCCTATCTCGCCAAATCCATCAAACATAGTTTCTAATCCTTCAGGCATCGTAACACCGAATTTGCCGAGCATATTAGAAACGTCCTTGCCCAAATTCGACATTGTCGTAAAGTCGCTTGCGACTGACTTTATTAAAGATTGCGCTATCTTCTGCGCATCTGATAAGTCTTTTGTTGATTTTGCAGCTTTATCAAGCATATCACCAAATGTTTTCAGCTCGTCAGTTACAGGGTCGTATACTTTCTCCGCGCGTATTTCTGCCTTTTCTTCTGCTGATGAAGCATTTTGGTATCTCGTCCAAAGGCTTCCACCGCCAACACGTTGGACTTGTGCCTGTGCAGTCTTTGCCGCTTGTGATTTCTCTTTTAGATTGCGTACCGAAGTAAATAATCCGCCTATAAGTGAGCCTTTCTTTGTCTGTTCATCGCGGACTTTATTTATTGCTTCGTTGATGGCCTTAATGCTTTCTATTGAGAGATTCCTATCGTTCTTGATTAGTGTTTCAAGCTGGCTTTGTAGTTCTGCCAAGGCAGATTTGCTCAGGTTGCTAATGTCGCCAAAGACGTCCTCCCAATTTAGCTGCTTCTTAAGCTCTTCAAATTCAAGTTCCTTGATTGCAGCCTTATGTTCCTCAACTTTTAACTTGTATTGCGCTGAGTCTTGGTCAAGGCCAGTTGTCTCATACATAAACTTCTCGCCCAACGCTTTGCGTTTCTCCAAGAATGTCCCGTACTTCTCGTAATAGTTATTCCATGCGTCCTTGGATTGGGACACCCAGTCAAGTTGGGCTTGGGCGTTGCGGTGCAACTTTTCAAGTTCATCTTTCTCTGCTTGTGATGTCGCCTTAGACAACTGTTCTTCAAGTTCTGCTATGTCGTTGCGTAGAGAGTTAATCTTGTCTTGCCGTTCTTGTTCTTGCTTGTCGTATGCCTGAGCGAGGCTGTCAACTGTCTTTCTTTGCTGCTTCTTCTCCGTGAAATCATATAACAATTTGTATTGGTCTTTTATCTTGTTAACCGCATTTTTGTCGACCATGTTATCATTCCATGCAGTTATCTTTCCGCCTCTCGCCTTAATTACAGCTTGCTCCGCTTCATATTCTGCTTTCTGTCGCTTTATTTCGGCTTCTACTGCTGCATCGCCTTGCTGCTTAATCTTATCAAGTTCGTCTTTATTTTGTTTCTCGCGTTCTTCTCGCGTTCGAGCGTAGCCATCTTTCATGGCTGCAATGCGAGCATCTGCGATTGCACTCTCTACCTTCGCGACTTCTTGCTCGCGTGCTTTGTTGTTTTTGTCATAGACATCTATAACTTTGCTATTCGCCGAGGTAACTGCATTAGATTGGTTAAGCCCTCTCTTTGCGGCAGATTGGGCCTTAGATGCCATTGAACGGAGGTTAGCTTGTTCCATGCGCGTGAGCATACGTGTTGATGCTGCCGCGGTGGCTTCTGACTGCATTAAGCCAATTCTCGCTTGGCGTTCTGCTTTGATAGTCTGCAATGTTTGAGTGTGTAACCTGTTCTGTTTAACAAGGTTGTCGTATTGCTTCTGCTGCACATCAAGAATACCATATTCATGTTTTTTCTGTCCAGTCTTTTGGTCAACAATATCCTTTCCGTAGAATTTCTCTTTAGTTAACTGTTTCGCTTTTTTTAGTGCTGCATCTTTCTCCTTGCCAGTTAATGTATACGCCTTTTCTCGTAGTGCTGCAATTTCTGTATCAAGTTTTAGTGCGCGCTCCTTTGCTTCACCTTCCTTCTTTGAGAGGTCTAAGTTTTGCAAAGCTATTTTTGATGCTTCTCTTGCTTTCGGTATCATGCCAGTCAAAGACTTTGTAAGAGCATTCCCGAGTTCATTATCAGTAAACATACCAGACACTACTGAGACTGTTGCCTTGATACCTGCAACTGCTGTTTTAATCTGGTTAATAACATTTTTTCCAGCGTCTAAAAGACCTGTCCCCATTTGCGATACGCCCTCCTTAAGTGTTGTCCAGCCCTCGGATATTTCACCCGTTATGATTTGCCAAACGCCCTTAAAGATAGTGCCGAAGCCAACAACCAGGTTTTTTACTGCGCTAAATCCAGTTTTGAATGAGGTTACAAACGTTGAGATAAACTCACTGACAGCCTTATTTCCGCCAGTAAATGTCTTGAACAGATATTTACCGAAAGCAATAACAATATCCGTCACAGAACCCATTATGCTTCCGAAGAACGCAGACACCTGCGCCATAACTTTCTGTCCCTCGGCAGATTTGTTAAGCCACGTATGCACAGCTTTAAGAGCAAGAGCAATCGCACCAAGTATCATGCCAAGAGGCGTTGCAACGAATGCCATTGCAGCCTTTGTCATTTTACCAAAGTTCGTAATTGTCTTTGATAGAGGAATGCCCATTCCATCTACTGTATCAGTCAGTGATGATAATGCTCCTTTAGCTCCTTCAACCTGTTTTGATGCGAAATTAGAAAAGCCTTGCCCAACAGATGAGAATTTATCTTTCAGCCTGCCCCAAGTCGTACTTTGCTCTTCTACTTTTTGCGAAACGCCAGCACTAACTGCACCAAAGTTATTAAGCGTATCTTGTGCGCCCTGAGCTTGCTGTTGCAACTGCCCTAAATTCTCTTTCGCTTGTGTAAGTTGTACTTGCAGCGTTTGTATTTGCGTAGCTGCTTCAGAGGCTGATGACATATCCCCTGCCTTCACCGCACCTTGCATTATATTCTGCAAGTTCTGTATCTGCCCTTCAAGAGCAGATATTATGTTTTTTTGCTCGCTGTACGCGGTTGTCGCGGTTGCTGCGGCAGAAGCATACGAGGCTTCGACATTCTTCAATCCGTTCGCTACATCTTGACTCTTCTGCTGAACCTCATCTGCACCTTCAACAATATACCGTGTGCTTATAGTCTTGCTAATGTCGGCCATGCCGCTATCACCAGCTGCGGTAGATTTTGCACTCTCTTGTGACAACCCTGTAACAGCGTCTTGGCTGCTCTGCAATGATGTTTGAAAATTCGCAAAAGAGTCACGCAATGCTTGCACTCTTTCAGCTGCTGTTCCAGCACCATTTACAATATTCTCAAATGTAGGTTGCGAAGATTGTAATTCCTTGTATGCTTGTGTTAGTTCTGTAATTTTATCTTTCTCTGCTTGTTGCTGCGCAACCATACTATTAAGTTCCCTGCGTTGTGCTGCAAGCCCTTCTTTGTAATTGTCTATCTGCTTCGACATTTCGTCCGCTGCGCTTGTGTTGCCTTCATTTTTCGCTTCTTTATACGCTCTTTGCAGGTCTCCTAAATCGGCAGTCGTTTCTTTTATAATTTTTCTCTGCTGTCTAATGTCATCACCCAAAGAGACAAAAGCAGCTTTAGAATTATCTAATTGAGATGCCAGTTCACTTAAAGACATTCCATTTACGGTCTTGCCGAACTCATCTACCTGCTTTTGCAATGATGAAAGACTATCGTTCATGCCTTGCACAACCTCGTTCGTCTTAGACTGCATACCTGTTATGGTGTCAACCCATTGTTGCGCGCTTGTCTTTATATCATCTGCGTCAATCGTGGCACGAATGCCCAATGCGCCATCTATATCTTCTGCCATATACTTTTCTACATTAAAGACGAGAAAAAGCTATTCCCGTTGTCGTTGGTTATATAATTCTTACTTGGTTTCTGTTGGCTGTTGTGCTGGTTCTCTGTTTCGTTTTCCTCTTCGTCAAGTGGCTTAATTCCAGGGATTGCAGCGTTAAGTAGTATAAGGTTAATGTAGCTCCGCCTGAACACAACTTCTTCGTAGCTCATTCGGAAGTACTTCATTATTCCCCCTACGAAGCCCCATGGAGAGGTGCTTCGTGAGTATTCATCGTCACTTGTTTTGCTCCTCTTAGGAAAATCATAGATTGAAAAAAAAAGGGTGCATTAAAACTTTGCGAGCAGAAAGAAATCACTTGTTTGTAGCGTTTCATTGTTGTATGCTTACGGATATACCAGCCAAGCAAAAACCTCGCAACAGACGAGCGGAAAACAGCCTTTACGACTATCTTTTGCAGCGTTCTTATGTCTTGATGCGCTGAAAGCATCTTCTCTATCGCGTTAAATCGGCCTTCAACTTCTAATTGCTTGCACTCTTGCACCTTTTCTCCAATCTCCCATATCTGAGCCAAGGTGAGAGGACGAATGCGAAAAGGAATTAGTCCGAAACGAACCCAAATTGCCTTCTCCGCTAATACTGATGATGTCTTATTTTCTTGTTCCATAGGTGTTAAAGAAAAAGCGGTAGCGGCCCAATGTCGCTACCGCTAAAAATATGATGGTGGGAATTTAGCTGTTCTTACTTACTGTTGAATGGTCGTGGCCTGTATTGCTGCTTGTTGAACCTGCGTTTGGTTTATGACGTGCCGAAGGCATCTCCTCGCCAGTCTTAGCATCGAATACAGCCTGTTTCGTGCATTCAATGTTGATGTTGGGGAAACCACTCTTACCAATACTGCCGCTCTTTGTAACAACGAGCTTCATGTTCGCCCACTCGAAGATGTGCGAGGGAAACTCATCTGTAGCCTTTGTAGTAATTTGCACGGCATGATTTTGGAGCCTAAATTTGGGGTTTTCTACAAGATAGTCTTTGTCAGCTCCGCTTGCTGCGCCCTCCTTGAAGCCAAAGAAGAACATATATGCTTCCTTGCTCATGTCGTACACCTGAACAGTGAATCCCTCTGAGCCAGCATCGCTCTGAAGTACTGCATAATAATTGTCACTGTCCTCTACTTCGATGTTATTTGTAGAGGGTGCTTGGTCGTTGAAGCTAAGCGAGTCCTTAACAATCGCTTTCAGCTTAAATTCTTCCCAACTTGTTGGGAAGGGGGACTTTGCCCCAGCAGTATCAGCCGTAGGGCTGTCTACAAGAGGGGCAAATTTCACGCTCTCGATACCCCATGCACCTGATTTGTTAGCCATATTGTTTTCTATTTTAATTCGTAAATGTTACTTGAACTCTTATATTTATGAAATGTGTGCCGTCATTGTCTTTGATACAGTTGCTGTCACTTTCGATATTATACCAAGCCCCACCGATTATAAGCTCGCGTTCATCGTCCTCTGTGTCTATATTACTACACGGGATAAGGCTGAATATGCGCTCACTCATTCTTTGCAGCTTCTCCGTATCGGGCTGGCTGTTTGTCATATCTCTTGCATGTAGATTAACGTTTACAATGCAAGATGTATTGACTGCTCTGCCGTATGATATATTCAGATAGTTCAGGCAAATGTAATCTCCTTCGAAGTTCGTAGGCTTCTCAATCTTGAACACTTGAATATCGTCAATGTTCTTCGAGATATACTTCGATAGGTCTGTGACGGCCTGCATTCCATTCATATATTACCTTTTTTGATGTCTTGTTTTAGTTTGCTCATCTTTTCGTCAATAGAACTTTGGATAAATGATATGACGTTGTAGCCTTTCGCCTCTACATAGCGCGCGTATCCCTTTCCTGCGACAATTACTATTTCCCATGTTGAGTTACTAATTGACATCTTTGAGATTGCGCTATTTGCGGCTTCTTCTCCATCTTCACTTCCTCTGCCATCGAAGCCACCTCTCACGACTTCTTTGCCTTGGAAACTGATTCTGAAGCCTATACTTCCTCGTAGACCGCGAGTGTGGTCATCATATCCTCCGCTTGCTCGTGACGGATACGTATCTCTGGCCATATTGCAAGCTTCTTCTGCGATTACTTGCAACTCACGCAATATACGCGTATCGGGTGCGGACTGTTCGCTTGCCAAATCACTTGAACCTAATTTACGCAAGACTTCGTCAAATCCGAATGCTTCTACAGCCATATCTTTAACCATCTACGCAAGGTAACAAAGCCTGACACCCTACACATCATGTCAATAGAGCCATCTTTTTTTGTTATCCTTACCTTTTCGTTCGCCTGCGGTATCAGCGTTATATCTTTAGGCTTTCGCATGATTACGAGATAACTGTAAACATAATCAGAACCGTCATTGCCCTTAATTTTGGCTGCTGACGAGTTCGGTGTTATAATACATTTACCGAGGTCTATCTTCTGTATTGTTTCAGTCGGGTTTAATTGTTTATCTTGCCCAACAACAACACGTTCGAGTATTATTTTATCCTCTAATCTCATATTGATATACAGCTAACAACATTTTCACTATCATCAGCAAGCACAAGGTCTGCGGATATTCCAGCATCACTTGCTATTGCTTGTATAGATTTTTCCAATTTGCTCACCGCATAAGTTTGCGATATGCCGCCTATGTTTTCCGCTGCGAGTACACGCAATCTTGACAAACATAACATCGAAGCAAGTGCGACACACTTCTTGCCTTGCAGCGTGTATTCTGTTTCGGGAGGATTTTCGCCAAAGCGTTCACCTGCATCAATAAGAGCCTTATCAATGCTTTCGTCTGACACACTATATGGCTCAATAGTGGCCGCAACTGCTTCTCTGTTATTCATAACAACCTAAAAACAACAATGAATTATCAATTAGTTCGTCTTATCCGTTTCGAGTATAAACAAGTCCTCCTTGCCAGTGAATACGGGATTAGCCCACATTTCGTAGTCGATGAAACGGCCCTTGTCGCTTCGCCACATACCAACATGGTTGTCATCATATACCGAATAAACCTTGTTAGGAATAGGGTCAATCGTTTCAAGGGGGTCAGAAACCTTAAGCACAGCTACATTGTCCGCGCATTGGAACACAACTCTGTCATCACGTGTCATGTTGATTGACGTGCCGTCTTGCAACAGACTGTATCTATCCTTTTCGATAGTAATTTCAGGCAAGAGAATTGTCTGCAAGTACTGATTTACCTCGTTGTAAGATACTCGTGCGTTATTGACTTCTACCTTTCCAAGTTTCAGTGTAAACACATCTTTGAGTTCTTTGGCCTTGCACATCTTGCGGAAAGTACGTATTGACATACGCATCTTGCGCACCACCTTGCCCTTAGAACCGAGATAGTCTACAATCTCCTGAATGTCGCTCAAAGGTGTTGCAGTTTCCGTTCCCCATGCTGCGACCTTAGCCTTGAAACGCTTTACACCAAGGTCATACGTATACGACACTGGCGACTTTTTGTTATTCGTTCCGTCTACGGTCTGCGTGCCGTTGAACAAGCCCTCGAAGTAGAGCATATCAATGCGCTTGTGGGGAGCAATTACAGCCTTTTCGAATGGGTCAAACAGGAATTTGACGAGCTTGGCGTATTCCACCTGCTTTTGTTCTTGTGTGAATTCTAATTTTGCTTTCTTGTCCTTGAAACGGCCTTCGAGGTAATAAAACTGCTCCAGTCGGTCGTTATCCATCTGCCACTCGTCTGCGATGCGGCTCAGAGAACCCATCAACATACTTGCAGTTGGCATCTGGTGTGTGGGTTTCTCTGCGTCCTTCGCAATGATTGAACCGACCATTGCGGCAGCATATTCAGCGAGATATGCCTGATATACCTTTGCTGCGCAATATTCCACAGAGCGAATTTCACTCTTCCATTCTGCGATATAGGTAGAGTTCTTCATCTGCTCTTGAATAAAGCAGTCAAACCGCTTCGGCTTCTCAAGCTCTTTTATCAGTGAATCCATATATGTTCTTTTTTATAAGTTCTTTTATGTTACTTAATCTTGAATGCGTGACGCGAGGTTAATGCGGCCTTGATAGCATCGTTAATTGGATAAGGAAGTGTATCTTCCTCAATCTCGTAAGCCTGCAAGGTCGGGGTACAACTCTGCATTCCATCAAGTTCTACACTCGCATAATTAAGGCCGATAACCTTTGCGGCATTTCCGTTGTCAAGAACTGCGTCCTTGTCTGCTTTTTCTGCCAACGCTGCAACTGTAACCTTGTCAAAGTCTGCATTGCTTGTGTCAATAGCAGAGATTGCAGAACCTGCAAGGCTGTCGCCAACAGCGAGGAGATGGCCCTTATACACCTTTACCTCTGTTGCTGATTTAGTTGCTGCCTCGTAGACCTTTGCTGTCTTGCATACACTTACCTTGCCTGACGCTGTAAGTGCAAGAGGTGCGCCCTTTGGCAACCACTTCAACGTTGCAGGGAGCCCAGTCTGGTCAAGATTGAAACCGCTCTGTCTGCGTACACAAGACTTCTCGTCCCATACGCCCTCTTGAATATTGGTCGGTTTAGTCTCTTTGTAAATCATGTTTTATTCGTTTTGGTTTCTAAGATTTAGCAAGTGCTTTCTGTGCATCTTGCATTTTCTTCGCGAAGTCCTCATCGCTGTCAGGCTCGCCATCATTGCCTAATGGAATATCGGCAAGTCCGAGTGATGATAATATCGCCTTGCGCTCTTCTGCATAATCCTGCTCAATCTGTGATGCAAGTGATGCGGCATCTTCTTCTTTTTCGAGATTGTAACGGCCAACGAATTTAGACGGAATGCCTTTTAGCTTATCTTGACCTGCAAGAATACCGTTCAACCTTTGTCGTTCCTCTCTCTCCTTGTAAGGCTTTAAGGCTTCGTCAATGCCAGTCCTAAGCATTTCTGCAACTTGCTCCTTCGTAAGCCCTTCTTCTGTTGGCTTCTTAGGTGGTTCTGGATTCACGTTTGGCTTAACATAGCCTTTGTATTTGTTTTCCACTGCCGATGCGCATCTATTACCGAACTTCTGCATGATGTTTACATAGGCCGAAACACCGCTTGCTGCGTTGTTAATGTCGTCTTCGCTTGCATCTTCGCTGAGATTTTGGCCAACAATTCCAGCCAACTCCTCCAGTTCTGTCTGACTCAACCCCTTGTCTGCATACAAGGTCTTAAGTGCGTTAAATACTTTCTTGATCATAGATTTAATTGAATTATACAATAACAAATGTAGATAATAAGAAAGCCACACATCTGCGCATTATTTGTTTTTCTTTCGATTTTGCCGCAAAATATGCCTTTGCAGCATTGATTTCACAGATTTAGCCGAGTATGCATCTGTATTACATATCCGAATTACTGACAGCCCAATTCTTCTTATGCAAGCACTTCTGTTGCTGTCAAGCCGCTTTTGCTTGTCCGTAAAATGGTATTTACCATCGACCTCTATGCAGGCGTTCAGGGCTGGAACATATATGTCTATGTAGAATGTCTTACGGGGTGTCTGTATCTTGTACTGGCGTATGAATTTCACGCCCAACTTGTCCAAAATTCGGCAAACAGACTTTTCTGCCGAGGTTGACTTGTTCAATAGTTCATTTCTGTAATCTCGCATAACTCGTTGAGTTTTACGCGAATATAGAGATATTCCGTTAGATGTGAGAAAATAAAATATTACTTTTTTGTTATTTCTCTTTGTGATATTACTTTTTAGTTATATCTTTGCAACGCAATTAAGAAATAAAGTAACAAACAATAAAACAAAACAACAATGTTTACAGATTCAAACAAAATTAAAGAACCAAATATGACGGGTTGGAGCGAATGGCGCAAAGAGAACCACAAGAAAACTCAGATGTTGCTCAAAAAAAGATACAACTTCGGTTGGAGAAGAAAATAAAACAACTAAAACAAAACAACAATGATACAGACAATTACCCCAGTGAACAAAAAAGAGTTATACGAAGCAATAACCTTCGATAATTGCGGAGAACGCTTGTACAACCAGTTTACAGGAGAGGTCAGAAATGGCGACCTCTATGTAATAATAACTCGCTGGCATGACAGGAAAATCCTCGTTTCTTACTGCAAGGAGTATGTTGATTACGCTGTCAACTCTTCGCTCCACTCTTCAATAAAGAGCCTCGTAAACAAAGTATCTAAATATCTTAACTTGGACTAAAATGAAATATTGCACATTCAAAGAGACAAAGAGCAGCTTCATCTACGAAGATGGCTATTTATTCGGCCCTGTAAACGGAGCTAGTGCCTACATTGGCGAAGAAACATTCAATAATATCTTCATCAACGGGGATTTTCGAAAATATATCGTAATAAGAGATATAGAATAAGGTGAGCTGACAAGGCAGCGTGAGGGGTTCGATTCCCCTCACACCTACAAAACAAACGTTTGTATAGGGTACGGGCGATTCTTAGAATTTCTTTGCGCTTTCCATTCAAAAAAGCAGAAAGTAAACCTCAGATAAGAGTAAATCCGAAAGCTGTGGTGTTAACCAGCCGTGAGATAACACGTTACAAACCGAGAAAACGTATACCGTACCTTATCGTTACGAGGGTTGAGCAATACAACTAAAAAGCCGTAGGTGCAATCCAAGCACCATTGTAGAGAAAAACCGTATACAACAGCGGGCGGTCAGGCATACCGTGGGGTGAAAGAAACACCTGACAAAAAAAATCGGCTCATCTGTGGCGAGCTGTGTTTGGATAGCCATAGAACGTTCTTGTTTGGCGTGAACAATAAATAAGCCAAACGTTGAAGCTAAACGTTAAGATGCTTAGAAAAGGAGATACCTCTGAATAGTTGCACGAGTGCATAAGTCAGACTTATCCCAGTTGGGAGCGAAACGTACACCTCGCACTTTGCTGTCACAATTCGTTGGGCGATAACGTTAAGCGCATTTTTAATTTAACAACAACAACTCTAAAATATATAACACAATGGATAATAAGTTTTTTGACTTCGAAAAAGCAAAAGTACAGACAATTACACTGGAACAGCTCGAACGCACGCACAAGGAAAACGATGTATACAATAACCCTTTGAAAGGCATCTATCACTTCCAGTTGCTCAACGAAGTAATTAACATGTGCAACGAGCAACACTTCAATGTTGAAGTGTACGACTTATTTGCGGCAAAGAACAAAGACCGCGCTCAGCCAGGTGTTGTGCTACTTCCGCAGGTAGAAGCCCAGTACGGAGATAAGGCGGTAGAAGCACATATCTTGAGACGCGTTTTCGCAAACATCAGAATAAACGATTTTGATGACAGTGAGAACACTACGAATATCGCTATTGCATTCCACCAAAAAGGCATTCAGGCTGGATTTGGCAATATGGTCAAGATATGCCATAACCAATGTATGCTCAATGCGAGCAATTACATATCAACGTATGCCGAAAAAGGTGCTGGGCGAGGTGATAAGATTACCGTGCAAGACGTACTTGATGTTATCAAGTCGTGGCTCGTTGATGCACGCCATATCATTGTAAGCGACAGAGAGCGAATGGAACGTATGAAAAGCATAGAACTCACGGCCGAGCAAGTATTTACGCTGATTGGCATGCTTACAGCTATCCGAGTAAAGTGCGACACATCGAACAAAGCTATCAAAGAGCCAGTCGTTTATCCGCTCAATCAGGCGCAAATTTCGCGCTTTACAGAGTCGCTACTTATAAACTACCACAACACAAATAAAACAACTGTATGGGACGTGTATAACGCTGCAACAGAGCTTTATAAGGCCGACAGCATGAATATACCTGACATGCTGCCACAGAATAGAGCAATGGTCAAGTTTCTTGAAGAGCAATACTCAATCTAAACATATCAACCTCGCGAGTGGGTGCAATGCCCACTCGCTTATAACAAAAAACAGCTATGAACGAAGAAGAAGCAAAATTGAAAGAGGATAACGAATACATCATGAACTACCAAGATGCTTACATACGCGCTAAGAATTGCGGCTTTAAAGAACGTTTCGCAAAAAGCTATGCAAGGACCAAGGCCAAGAACCCACAAGCGATAAGGCACATTCAAACGACTAAAGGCACGCTTGAATACTTTATTGACTGGTCTTGCACCGAGGGCAGCGTAGTAATGCTTAATGCTAAGACTGTTTCATTCTATTACAACGCCAGATACAAGACGCACCCCGATGCCGATAGATATAAGACCTTTTTTGATTACTTCGCAAAAAGGGACGAGGAAATAAAAGCTAATTGTGACCCACAAGAGGTGTATTTCTTTGAATACAATAACTGCGAGTGCATGTACGCTTGGGGCGATGACAAGGAAGCCTACGACATAATAGTCGAACTGTGGGGAGAGGAAACAGCCAAAACAATCACACGAATTTAATACAACACTACGGCAATGGAAATAACAGTAAACATACCGATGAACGATTATGTTCAACCAACAGAAGTACGTCAAGAGGTTGTACAATACATTTGCGATGCGTTTCTCAGCACTTGCGTCTGGCGCATATTTCACCCAGAGAGACAAAACGCGTACAGAGGCAAAACTCTATACGTCAGAGTCTACAAACGAAGCGGTAAAGCCTACGGGTTTGGTGGCTACGAAGCATCTGTCAGTGACGTTAATATCCGATTTAATGGCGAGGAGATGAAAGCAGCTTTTAAGGCTCTTCGTAATGCTGGATACCACATGTTTCGTATATACGAATATGGCTCTTGGAAGGGCTATATTTGCGACAAGAAGCCTTTCTATGATGGTGGAACAGAGGTAACAACATTCAACGACTTTATAGATTAAACAACATGAAAGCAAAAGAATTTCTGAAAGACCTGCTCCGATGGGATTTGGTCACTGGTGCAGCCTATATGAAGTCATCATGCGAATTGAAGATAATCAGTGGCGAGCTTAAGTCAAGGTCGCTGTATTATTTCTCATTCAAAAAAAGTGACTTGATGGCCGAGCCTGACGTGACGCTTACTTTAGGCGGTGGGGACATTCAATATCTTTGGGAAATCGATTAAGTAAAAGAAACAATGGAAAAGACTATCACTCTTACTTCTGACGAGTTATGCCGCATAAAATTGGCTATTATAGATAAGATTAGCGACATAAAAGAATCTGCTGTTGCATTGGGAGGTTATAACCGCATTCTCTTTGCAACTAAAAGAATGAAAGAATACGAGCAAATACTGAATAAATTGATGAAACTATGAAAGCAGTGGATATTCTTATCGCTATGGTCGGCAAAGACCTTAGAGAACACCAAATCGTACTAGGAAGCCAGTATATGATTTTAAGAAAAAGAGGCTACAGAGTGTCTGTTGTAAAAGGCAACTTGGAGCCTATCTTATACTACAACTCTCCTTGTTTAACTTCATTTGAGTTTGAACCCGATGTTATTGTCATGATTCAAAATCAACCGAACTATCTTTGGAAAATTGAGTATTAAAACACACAAAAGCATTCCTTGCAACGCCTGTCGCATTTGCAAGGAATGCAATTTTTCAATAACTTTGCGGCAAAACAAAATTATTATGAGCAAGATTGATTACTATCAGATAGCCTTAGATAAGGCTAAAGAAATGGGATATGACATTGTGCGTCCTGTTGGAGAACGCAATGGCAGGAAATATTATCGTTTAGCAAAAACATCTTTAATTGGAAAAAAATACGGGTTACCCCAATATATAAAAATTTCACGTGATGGAGGTTCTATTGTTTTTGTTAAGGATTTACAAGAAACAATGTGGGCCATTGGCCAAGAAAACACATTATATTGTCTTTGATATACCCTTAAGCATTTTGGGGTTGATTAAAAGTTTATCTATCTTTAGTATTTCTATAAACATGGCCTTTTTGAATTCTTTTTCCGACCAGAATAGACCACTTTGTGCATCATACAAAAGCAGTTTACCATTTTCTGTCCTTTCTGCCGTAATTATATGACCATCTTGTTCATTGTAGTTTATACCAACATGATAACGACCAACAGCTTTCATTTGCTTTTCCACTTTGCTTAATAAATCCTTTCCTTTGATTTTAGTCGAACTGGGTACTTTCCCCGTTTTCGGGTTAATCCAAGCATCTTCAAAATGTTCTCCTAATTGAAATTGTACACTATCCTTTTTACCTGAATATCCCAAGGCTGTAATATCAAGTCCACGTAACCTTGCTTCATGTACAACAACACAAGACTGACAGTTCTCTTGATATATGCCGCCTTTTCCGTAGTTTATATTTGCCCGTCCATTATTTGCTTCAAAGAATGTCATAGGGGCAATGTTTTTTATTATCCCCATTTCTTTAGCAATCTCCTGTACATTCTTCTTTTGCTCGTCTGAAAGTTTAATAGGCTTGCTATCAACATAGTACTTGTATGCTTCATTGGCCTCTTTCCTACCGAGTTTTGTACCAATATAGCCATGCTTAATTGGTTGCTTATCCTTCCACCCAAGCAAATCACCAACGACTTTCTGGTTATCCCTCACGAAGTAAGGCAGCTTTCCGTTCTCTCTCGCCAAGTCCAACTTGTCAGCATTGCGTTCGCACCATTTAGAGAAATTCTCAGGCACGTTCGGCACAAGGTTGGGGGACTTGTAAGCCCTATACTCTTTCTCGGGCAGAGAGCGCAAATATTTCCACTCCTCGCTATTGCGGTCAATCAAGATTGATGACATGGAGCAGCGACAACGTGGGTGCCAGCCTCTCCACATGAAATCTTTTGGGTAGTCACCTGCAAGCTCATCGCAAATATCCTCCTCGGGGTGATTAGCTGACAGTCGAATACGAATGCCCAACACGTATGGCTCACTACTCCACCTTTCACAATTTGCATAGTTGTATGCCATATTCGTTTCTGTGATAGTCAGGCGCAAGGCATTCTGACGTGCTGAACGATATACGCCAGTGCCGACATGGGCCAAGTCCTCTTTAACAAAGCGCACCTTGCCTTGCTCGTCTATCACACGTCTGCGCCATTCCACAACATCGCGTTTCGTACCGTCTGCTATGGCCTTTTTGAGGTGATAACGTCTGTACATCATATCGGGGTTATTGAGATACTGCCGTATCTGACGGCCAAGGCTCTCTGCTGATATACCTTGCTTGATGCCCTTTTCAAGGGCTTGCGACATGGCAAGTTCAAACTCTGCCTTTGTTTGTTGCGTGTAGTTCCACACCCTGTCAGAGAGGTTGAGTCCACCATCGCGTTTCATTCTGCTGTTGATAAATGCCTTTGCCGTACTTTCGCGCCAATCGTCAACCTCCTTGCCCTGCATACGCGTGTATGCTGACAGGGCCTTTTGCTGAATGTTGGCTGAGAGCAGAACGGCACGCGTTATGCCCTGCTTTATGAGTGAGCCAAGAGTGCTACTGTAAGCATCAAGCAAAGCCTGCACCCGTTCTTTTTCAGTCGGGGTGCAAGCCTTTGCTATTGTATACAATTCATCAGGGCTGACAGCGTGAACAGAATTTGATGTTGCTTTTGTCAGCTCTTTAATAAGTTTGTCGTATAGCTTCTGCAAGTCGCCTGATGCTTGCAGAAGCAATTTTGTCAATTTCTGTTCAGCGGTCATTCCGTGTTCCAGTTATTATTCCTCTCCAGTTTCGTCCTCCTCTTTTGTTGTACCGAACAAGGCCATCTTCATTGATTTTGCGCTTTCCTCTTGCAACTGCTTGATTGTTTCTTCGGGATTGCTCACAAGCGGATTAAGCCTTACACCATCTTCTTGCGACATGGTCTGCTTGCTCTGCGTTGACAGATTGATGAGTTGCAGCATCTCCATCTCGTTTTTCGGTATGTAGGGCGTGAACACTGGCGTTACTTGAAGCTGGTCTGCGATACGCTTTGGTGTGGCTTTCATGCTCGTTGCATAGCCACTCTTTACGACATTAAACCTTCGCGTGAACATCTCGCCAAACAGTTCCTCTTTCGTTTCGGCCTTTAGGTGTGGGTCAGTAAACATGAGTCGTATTGCTGCTCCGCTCGTATTGTTACCTAACGTTTTCATATTTTCGAATGAGATGTCAGGCGTCTGCGAATATGAGAATATGATGTTTGTAAGGTTGGCTACCTCCTGTCGCATACTCTCGGGAGCAGAGTTCCACGATACGACCTTCATGTCAGCATTTTCGCCCTCGCCCTGGTACACACGGCCCACTTCACCTTTCTCGGCAAAGCCTTTCATCTTGCCCTTGAAGAAGTATGTTGGTGCGCCAAAGTAGTCATTCACATCGCCCCAATTTGAAAGCAATTCTTCCAGCCGCTCAATGATTGGTTGCACGCATTCCCATTCGGTTTCCTCCTGCCGATAATACACAACGGGGATTTTCCCAAAGCCATGCGGTTTTGCGTCAATAAGTTCAAGGTTTGCGCCATTGTTCATGTATCGGTACACGAGGGTTGACGTGTACACATCGAAATGGACAGTCGTATTGCCGAGTTCGTCCTTTACATTGTACTTGCGCGCGAATCCGTCCATGCGGTTGTAGTCATCGAAGTGGGGGTACAGAATATCCCCATGCAGTGGCGAGAGCAGCATTACACGCATCTCGTCCTCCTCGCCATCTTCGCCCTTTACGATGTACCATAGCTCCGCACACTCGCAGCAACGGAACAACTCACGTGCGAGCCGCTTGTCAAAGTAGTCTATCTTGTTGTATTGCAGAATATCCATTGCGCTGTCATACAACTCTTGTTGCTGGCTGTCTGCAACACCCTTAATGTTGTATTTAACTGGTTCGGCAAGCAAGAAACCAACATCACGTTCACAGATAAGACGCTGTGCTGGAACAGCAATACGGCAGCGGTCTACATACTTTGTCTTGTATAGCCAGTTCCCATCATTGTCTCGCTTGTCGCTCTTTACTTTAAGTTCCTTTTTCTTGCGCTTTGTCTTGTCATAGACTGCGTGCTGCATTGGGTTATATTCCGCTTCTGTTACATCAAGAGGCTTTTTGAAACCTCGTTTGCGTGCTGTCAGCAGCGTGTAAATCTGCATCGGGTCGCCCAATGCCATTATCTCTCTTATTGGCTTCATGTTTATTATTTTCTCGTATTTGTTTATTACAGCATATCTATAAAATCATCGGCTTCTATGCCGTTACTATTCTGCCCGAGCAGTTTATCAAGCACCACATAACGTATTGCGTCTATCGCGTGGTTGTAGGCGTCAATAGGCTCATTCAGCCACTTGCCATCTTTGTTCTGTCGGTAGGTGTAGTTCCTAAACTCTTTCAGTACATTTGTGCTTCGCTTTGTCACGCGTATCTTTAGCTCTTGCATTTTCTGTATTCCAGCCATAATTGACCCTTGAAACTTGTGTACGGGGTGAATGTCAAGCCCTGCATTCGAAATTTCGTCAATCAGTCGCGGGTCGGCACTCTCAGATATTATCTCAATATTTTGTCCGCATTCGCGATTGGCTTCCTTGTGCGCTTTCGCTATGTCTGCAGCCAGCATTTCCGTGCGGTAGCATACTTCATCAATCCACAGCGAATTATCGTTGATATACACGTCTACAATGGCCGTAGGGTCGTTTGTGTAACCAAAGTCCATGCCTCGGTAGTGATGCTTCTGATGCCAGCGAGGTATCTCGTCTATCTCTTCCACATTCTCAAATATCAGACCCTCTACCATAGCTTGCAGACCAAGACCGTAGATGCGCCATAAGGACGGGTTTTTATATTTAAGACTCTCTATCTCGTCAATAACCTTTTGTTCAAGAAATGGATTATCCTTGTATGTGGTGATGAAATGATAGGTCTTAGGCTCTTTGTTTAGCGTGCATAGCCAGTGGTCATCAGAGAATGATGGGTTGTAGTCAATGATAGAAAATTTAGTTGTACGCATTTGCAGCTGCTGCCATTTTATAAACTTTAGTTCGTTGCCTTCATTTACGTACAGAATTTGTCGCTTACGACCGCGCAATTTCTGCTCGTTGTCACACGAAAAAAACTCAACCCATGAGCCATTCGGGAAGGTGCAAATCAAATCGGATTTATTGAATGAGCAGTCATTCCAAACGCCCATGTCTTGCATGATTTTTACGAAGTCACGCAATACGGAACCTTTTAGAGCTGGAAGTGTCGCACGCACTATTGATACCGAGGTGTTGGCGTGCTGCAAGCAATACACGCACACCCAAATGACCGTGTTGTAAGTCTTTGAGCTTCGGCTGCTTCCTTGCTCGCTGACGGTTGTGTAGCCTTTAGCTTTAGCGTTTTCTATTTCGCTATAAATCCTCGTTGTCTGTATCTTCATTATCTTGCTTGTCTACCTGCTCTCGGCTGTCAATTACTTGCACCACAAGAGGCTCTTTCGCGACATCTTTTCCGTTCGTTGTCACATCAACCTTTTGCCCGTCAATAAACCTGTGTATAAGTTCAATCGCTCTGAGTTTTGTCTTGTTGTCAACTGAACTGCTTAGCGCAAGGTTGACGAGTTGCAGGTTAATCAATGCTGCATTTGTGGCGTCTGCAGAACTTATGCCCAACTTTTTCAAGGCTTGCACGGCATTGCGTTGGTTTGCTGGTATGGGCTGTTCTATCATCATGCGCAACACATCAGCCATTGCACGCTTTTCTCTGCGTGATTTTCCTGAATTGCGGCCGCCCTTTCTGCTGAGTTCCCTCTGCACCTCGGGCGGCTGCTTATTCATCGGGATAAGGTTTTGTTCGCTTTTATTTCGCATGTTATTTGCTAAATTGATTATTTGTTCGTAGTTTTGCGATGTAAGAATAAGCATTGGCAATGTAACTTGGCGTGTTAAGCCTTTTGTGGGTTGTATGTTTATTCTTATTTTTTATCTGTTACAGAATATAATTCATAAGAACCAAGAGCATTCTTGCAAACCTTAAAATAGACGCCACGTCCATCACCATCAATGTAACTGAACCATAAATTGCGACCATCGTCTCGGGAATGTGACAAACCATGCAGGGTTGGAACATAGGTTGACTTCGCAAGTATTTCGTTTATTTTCAGCATTGATTTTCGGCTGAAATACTTTCCGCTGAGCATCAACATTGCATCGTTTGCCACATGGTCAATTCCTCTTTTTGTATATCTGATTACAATACGTTGGTTGTTGTCTATGACTTGTTCGGTTTGGGTATCCCTTAATTTGCAAAGCATTGCCTTCACAACTATTTTCTTTTCTTCTTTGACTTGCTTCTTTGCAGCGTCATCAAGTTCAGCATATTCAACACGTTTCCCGTTCTTGTAGTAAAGCCTTTCAAGGTTAGAAGAACTTCTCCACTTTGATGCGCGTGTACTACCGCTTGCTTTAGCCATAGTTTTATTGTTTATTTCCTATGTATTCAAAACTTGCTGTAATTCTGTTGTGAGAATTTGATTTGAACGATATTTTGGAGACTTTTGCATTTTTAGGTTGATTCTTTCTTTTCGGCATTTCTTTCAGCACCCATTTCGCATCTTTACATCTTGCATGTATCAATGCTGGGTTAGAAGTTGTAGAAACATATCTTTTTCCATGTTTGATGAAATGTTCAGCGACCCAATTTGAAAATTTGTGTCCTATGCCAACACCTTGAAAATCGGGTAATACAACAGTTCGATGTTCTCTGTACACATTCTTAATTTTAGGGTGAGGAAAAGGTAATGCCGCGCAAAATCCGCATAGGTTATCATTAGCAAAGCAAATAAATACTTTTGCAGCAATATTAAAGCTGTCGCTCAAATAATGATATTTGCTAAACATTTTCCAATATTTCCGCTTGTCTTGTGCTGTTGGTATTTCGTATATTGATAAAGTGATGTTTGGCCTTTTTTTTTTGAATACAAACTAAACGTCATATCATTCGTGTTGAATATTCAATCTGGCTGTAACCATTCAATCACATCAAAATGGCAAGTAACCGCAATAAATTGCTTTTTATTGTCTGATTGTCTGATAGCTTTCTGCATAGCTAATGAGCCTATCTTTGCGACATTTCGGTCAACGACAGACGTAAATTCATCGAAAACGAATAATTCTTTTTCTGACAAAATAGCTCTTGCTAAATCACATCTCATCTTTTCCCCATTACTCAAAACTGCATAAGGTTTAAGCCATGAAGGAGGTGAAGAAAAGCCAACACTATTCAATGTTTTACATACATCTTGCATTTTTGCTTCCCTTGGGAAATCATCAAGGAAACATTCTTTATCGTAGGCAAAATGCTCGATATAAGCATCTGGGAAAAGAGACTTTGCAATCGTTGTCTTTCCTGTTCCACTGTTACCAACAATCAATCCAATCTGCCAATTTTGCGGAAAATCAATACTACCATTAAAATGTTCTTTGATTTTGTCGATACTTAAATCGTAAGTACCTCTTACGTACTCGCACCTAAAGCTTTTTGGTGGATTGACTTCTTTTATAATGTCAAAATTCGGCATGATAGTCCTCTTTCTGTTAATTCATTGTATATCTTTTCTTGTTCTTCTTCATTATCGAACGATATTTCTATTTTGTATTGAGGAGTGAGTTCTGAGCTAAAATCTTCAATTTCATCATTTCCCCCCTCATCTTCGTTTTCTATTACATTTTCGTTATCTTCAAGAAACTCGCATTCCAACCCGAAATCCTGCAACTCTTCCACGTCCCATTCATTGCCGAGCAAGTCCCAATCATTTTGACCGAATGCGATGTTGTCCTTCTGAATATAGGCGCGAAGTTTCTTTGCATCAGTTTCAGGTGGCAACACCTTTACTGGCGCATCTTTGTAGCCAAGTTCTTTCATGGCTCGGTAACGCATATTGCCAAGGATAACGACAATCTCTCCGTTGTTATCGTAGGCAACGAGTTCACGAAGTTGTAGCATCTCGGGGTCATCTTCAATGCTCTTTTTGAGTGCTTCGTAACGCTCATCTTTGATGAAGCGAGGGTTCTTTGGCACGTCTTTGATTTGTCCAGTATTGAGGTGCAAATCAGAAAGTTTGATTGTTTTTGCTTGCATATTTGCTTTGTATTATAATTGTTCGTGCATTTGCGTAATGGCAATATTTTTGCTGCAATTCGCAATATCTATTTCTTTTTTATTATGATTGCGGACCTGTCAACGACCACCACCGCAGAATATGACGCCTCTGCACTTTTATATCGTTTGTGTGCTGCGAGCGTAGATGTGTTGAACAGGTCTTTTCTGTCTGAGTCGGTTACGGCCGAACCATTCTTGAATTTTAAGCCCTTTGGTATGTATCTTTCAGAATTAGTTATTCTCTCTGTAGAGAGTCCATCTCGTGGCATTATATCACTTTTTTTCACAAGAGCAGTTAGTACAGCCCCTTTACTATACCTTTCGGCAGTTTTCTTTTCTCTACCGAAATAATATCCAAACCCGCTCACATGAAGCTCGTTGTTGACATAATACTTACCATTTATGAGTTGTTCTACATCTTGCGGACGTCCTCCATGATAAACCTCAATGTAGTCTCCAGATTTTAACAATCTATCGTATTCCTCATCTGAAACTTTTTTCGGTTTCCGAGATTTATAGTCTCCTAAATTATCACTTGCTTCTTTCTCAAAGATTTTCTTTGCATCTTGTAAAAGGTCATCATATTCACCGCTCCCAAGGTTTAGCGATAATGACTTCTTACGCGCATTTCTTGTACTTCCGCTGCCCTTTGCCATAAATCACCTTATTTTCCAAAATGCCAATGTTCGGAGCGTCCTCGACCTTTAATGTTTTCAATACGCTCAATGTAATAACTATCTTCTTCGTACACACCAGCATTCTTGTCGTTTTTTTCAGCTTCTTTTATAGCCGTTTTAACCGCGTCAAGATTTTTGTAACCATCAGACTGATTTCCCGTTATTTTATCTGTAAATACGTATTGGATTTCAGTTGCTGATGAAGATGGTTCTGTAGGACCTTTTATTGGTTCTGTAAAACCTGGACCAGTACGATGTTCTGACGAGCGTCTTTGATTTCGTGTGCCTCCACTACCCTTTGCCATGTTCAATTTGTTTTCTGTTGTCAATAACTTGTTTGTCAAGCAAATCTTTCAGCGTTGGAATAGCTTTGCCCATGTCCCAGTTTTCTTTGAACAAGGCTGTATTCTTTGCCATGCGCTGAATAGACTTGTACTTGTTCTTTATGATGATGATTGGCGTAACGTAAAACCGCACCATTCTCTTTGCACCATTGCTTAATAACCTCGCCACCGCCATACACAACGAACGTAAGGTTGTTGCCGTCAGAAACACGCGTAGCTATCTCGTATTCGAAGTTCAGGGCGTTAACTCTGTCCTCGTAGCCTCGTGTGCAGAATGCGCTCCAGCCCTTCGGCACTCCAAGCAAATTGAATGCGTAGAACTTGTTAGCGACATTCAGGTCAACGAACACGCGAATGCCTTCCTCCTGCATCTGCCTTGCAACGAGTCGTTTCTTGTAGATTGCTTGCAGACCAAACGCAATAGGTGTTTCATTGAATAGCGAGAAATTGGGTTCTACGATTTGTGCTGGGTTTTGCTGCAAAATTTTCTCGGGGTGTTCGTAAACCGCATTGAACCGATAGTCATCAGTGTAGAAATGCAGCGTTCCTGTGCCATTCATTTTGAACGTTCGCTTTTGTTCACCGAAACAGACAAACGGAATTTGGCAAGTTGTTGCTTGCATGTCTAATCTGAGGCTTGGCACCTCAAAATCGTTGTCTGTTGGGAACAGGGAGTCTGGTATGTATAGTTCGTTATTCATATCGCGATATTACGCAAAAAGGACTAAGCACTCATAATGCTTAGCCCTTTCGTTGAATATCAGACCTCTTTTATCAGAATATTGTGCTTATACAGCATCAATTTACGCTTTATTACAAAGGTTGCAACTGAAACAGTTATCCGACTTTTTACGTCCTCAACAACTTGTTTTCCTTGCCTTTCGTAGACGAAATCCGCAATGTAGTAACACGCCCGTTCAAGTAGCTTTCCCTTGCTGTCGGTCTGCTTAGGTATCAGCTCAAACTTGACTTGTCTTTGCAAATTTCGTATTCTGCCGCATTTTTCTTCCTCTCGCAATAGCAAGTACCGCTTAAACTCCTTAATGCTGTCAAATCGCCCGAAAACGTTGTTTACAACCTTGTTTCTGTATTTTGCGCGGCCTTGCTTCGTCCTTGGTTCGTTCATATAGCTCATCTTACACCCGTACTACCTATCCCGTTAGCACCTCTCTCGCTGTCAGATAGCTCCTCTGCTTCCACATACTCAACCGATGGTATAGGCATAATCACAGCCTGCGCTATGCGGTCACCTACCTCGTAGTCACAATCAAGCCCACGGAACATAACGTGCACCTCACCACGGTAGCCACTATCCACCACGCCCACACAATTAGCCATAAGCGCATGATGCTTGTAGCTACTGCTACGCGGATATACGAACATCGCATAACCCTCAGGCAACTCAAACGCAAGCCCAGTACCGAACACGACTACACCATGTTCGTGGTCTTTCCGCATCGATGTCGCCACCAGGTCAAAACCAGCATCACCAACATTCATTCGCTGCGGCATCACCGCATTCTCACTTAATTTCTTTGTCTTAATTATAAGCATCTTTCAAAATGTGTATTTTTAGTTACTGTCTTGCTCTGTGTGAAGCCATTGCACGCTGTCCACACAGAGTTAGAAAAGAATTTCGGGCATCTGCCCTTGGCGAACCTCAGGCACTCACCGCACTGCCCCGTCTTGCTGTTTGTCATATTGTCTAAGCAGTCTTATTGCCTCGTCCAAGGCTTGTCCATATTCCTTTGCCGTTAATGGCATCTCGCTTATTGCCCCTCTGCGCCATTTCTGGTGCAGGTGCAGAGCATGAATAACTTGTTTTGTAGTCATATTATTTCTCATTAAAATTGCGCCCTCCGTGGCCACGAACCACGCGCTGCCGACACCACTGCACCATTAAAAGTCAATCCGTTAAGTTTAAGTTATTAAATTGTGGCGTTGCAGAGAGGGCTTATAAGTACCCCACCTCGGACACGGACCGAGTGTTACCCGACCTCGGGCAATTAAAAACAAATCCAACTAAACAAAACCATTTATATTTATGAAGTGAAAAAATATGAGGTTGGTAAGTGGGGTATGTCGTTGATTAGCTGCTCGCAATCGGTGGCCCGTCATGACGGTTGATGTCCTTCCAAAGCCAATAAACGAACAGCATTAGTGCTATTACTATCAGTAGTTTCATATTTCGTCGAATATTTTTTTAATTATGCGATAGAGCATGTAGATAAAATATATTACAAGCGCAATACTTATACCGTAATCTAATATCATACCAGGCTTTATCATGTCTTTTACTTTTTTGTGTTTGCGGCAACATAACCGCGAATAAAACCTTTAAGGCAAGCCTTTGCCATCAGTGGCGTACAAGTGCGCTGCTCGCCACACTCGTCACAGCGAATGCGGTCGGCAGCCTCACGCGCCCTTTGTTGAAGTGTTCTTTGCATCAAATTTCTTGTTTAGAATTTCAATGTAATTGTCAATTATGTGTTCAAGTTCTCTGTAAGCCTCGCTGTGGCCCTCGTAATAACCGTTCTCTCTGCCAATATACTTGCCAGCAAGGTAAGCAACGAACATACCACAGATAAACTCCACAGCGGCAAAAATCATCGCTATCATTCCTTACCCTCCTCTTCTTTGTCCTTATCCAAAAGCTTGTATGCTCGCTTTACCTCATCTTCAAGGTAGGCTTTCTCCTCCTCCTTGCCCATGAGTCCCTGCACATACTTCATGTCTCTTTTGAGCATCTCTATTCGGTCAGGCGCAAAGGTCACTACCTTGTATCTATCTGAGCCGCACAGAGCATACTCGCACAATTCACCAAGTGCCAAATAGCACTGTTCAAAGTCCGTATGGTCAGAGTTCTGTATGGCATTGTCAAGCACTGCATACATCTCCTTCAAATTTTCTACAAAAAGTTTCATAATGACTTTAATCGTTTGTTTTGTTATTTGCTGTTTTCTTGTTCTTTTTCTATTCTGTTTCGCATTGTCTCAAACCACATATCAAGCACCTTCCGTCAGTCGGCAAGTTCCAGGTTCCTGAGTTCCTCTTCCAAACTGGCATATAAGAGTTTCCCAGACATCTCATGTCTAAGTTCCTCTATCTCGTTTTGCAGTTCGGTGAGTAGTGCCTCCTTGTCGGCAACCAGCGAGTCGTAGCGGCTCTTGACCACCTCGTCATCGTCACGTTTTCTCTCACGCGACTTCATGCGGTCTGTTTCAATTTTGTTCGACTCGGTCAGATAGATGTCGGCAAGCTCAGACTTGGTGTGTGGCACGCGCTCTGGTATGTGCCTTAGCACAAGTGCAGTCATGTTCTCTTTCATATTGTTCTCTGTTTTATCTTTATTGGGCAGTCGCGCCCGTTCGGACTTGCGTAATAGCAAGCCTTGTGAATGTTATGTCTGTCACTCTCTGTATGCGACAGAGCGAATCGCAAACAAGCCTTGCGCTCCTTGCAGCTTTGCCCGTCACATGATTTAATCTTTGCCATTTTCGTCAAGTTCTTTTATCAACTCTTCGTAGCTCTTTTTTGTGTTCACCAAGCGTTCTGTAACCTTTGAGATGGGGAGAAAATGTACCCAATGACAGCTACCATCACTATAATTTTCTGAATAAAAAATTGGAATGCCATAAGCATCTTTTCCACGGCACACTGCCATTCTCCATGTATCAGAACAAGTATCTCTTACCAAGCAAGGCTGCCACTTCATAGGCACAAAGTTGGAGTAGTCACGGTAGTAGGTGGGTATTTCTATTATAAGGTCATAACGACTTTTATAGTTAGGATAACAGGCTGCACCTTCTGCTGTGAATGTTTGCGACATTTCTCCATTGTAATCATTTTGAATAAGTGCTACAATAGGATATTCATGTGCTTTTTCATCGACTGGCTTCTTGTCCCAACATATAATTCTTACTTTTTTCCCTTCTTGTGTAACGATGCGCCCTTTTGCCTCCTTATTAGTGATTTTCTTCGCCAATTCAAGGTTGAATGGAACTCTCTTAAATGTTGTTTGTGTCATTGTTGCTCGTTTTTAGTTGTTGCAGTTGATTCTGCATCAAGTTCTTTTATCAGTTCTTCGTAGCTCTTGCTTATACCAATCAGACGCTCGGTTACCTTAGAAAGTGGGAGATAATGATACCAACCGCAACAGCCATCAGCATTTCTTTCCGAGTAAAAGAGTGGTCTACCATAAGCATCTTTTCCGCTACATACTGCTACTCTCCATATATCTAAAGAATAATCTCTCACCAAACAAGTCTGCCATCTTTGAGGAACAAAGTTGGAGTAGTCTCGGTATTTGGGGACTTCAATATGGAGGTCAAGGTCACTTCTTTCTCCTCGGAAATATCTTCCATCTTTATTCAATCGGTAGTCTCTCTCTATATTAAAATCTTTATCCTTATACAGTGCGAGGAATGTTGTTTCAGTAAAAGACTCGTTGTCGATGTAAATAATGCGAACCTTACGACCATCTTCTGATACTATCCTTCCTTTAACTTCCTTGTTGGTAATCTTCTTCGCCAGTTCAAGGTCGAAGGGAACTCTTTTGTATTTTGTTCGTGTCATTGTTTATTTTATTGTTGTTCCTAAAAGATGTTCGTTGCCCTCGTAGGGTATGCACTGACGCCACCAATCGCTAATGCAAACAAAAATGCCCTCCTCATCACCGAAGTGACTAAAAATGTCGCACTCCCATTTACTATGGTCACTATCTCGCACAAGCACCTTATCAAATGGCTTGAACTGATGTTTACTTTCTCGGTCACTCACTCCAAACTTGCTCCAATCGCGTTGTGTCTTTGATGGGAAAAGTGTAAGCTCAGCATCTGTTGTATTACTTTTACCATCTTTTGTAAAAGAAACTACTTTTCCACTACTTATGACATAACAATATATAGGATATGTACAAGGCGTTGTTGTAATCGGAGCACCCGCTAAGCTTAATTCACCATATATTGAACTATATAGTTTTGTTCCATCTGGGCAATTTTTCAATATTTCTGCTATGTTCATTGTTTTATTTATTTTTAGTAATCGTATATCC
>ERZ1034669.141-NODE-141-length-33562-cov-22.632913_pt1 | contig 33562 bp, 46 predicted proteins | sample MGYA00520705_ERZ1034669 | MGnify/ENA primary metagenome ERZ1034669 (study PRJEB33766, sample SAMN09781766) | gut metagenome | biome: gut microbiome | host: Homo sapiens | place: Madagascar | study: EMG produced TPA metagenomics assembly of the PRJNA485056 data... | reverse complement strand
GACGGCGGCGGTGTTCTTTTGTGGAACAACACGTATACCAACGTCAAGGGGACGTGTTGGGCGAATATGTTGAAAAGTTACTGGGAAAAGAAGTACGGATGTACAGTTCTCAATTATGGTTACTCAGGTATATCTAGTACACACATTATCTCCCACATCGATACTTTAGTGGAAGACTCAGATGATGTCGTAGTATGCATGATAGGTACTAATGATCGCAACGGTAGCCAAAATACGAATTTGACTGATTACATAGCAAAAATGTATCAAATCGTCAATTTGGTCAAGGCTAAGGGTAAAGACATCATCCTAATGGCAAACATTCCTGCATCAGTGAATAATGAAGTGAACACCCCGCGGGTGTTTCATATGGAGGATGTCGACAACGCCGTAGCATATGTTGCTGCCCAAAATGCAATGGAGTATGTATCAGTATATAAACTTTTTACGGAGTATTGTAAGTACACCGGAACGAGCATTGATTCTCTGCTGAGTGATGGTTTACACCCGAATGATAAGGGCTACGGCGTAATGTTCGAATTGATAAGTAATGCTCTGGGTATAGCTACAAAGCGTCAAGATGCGACATGGTAGGAAGAAAGTTGGACCAATTCGTGCAACATATGTTAACTACGGTGATCACCACTGCCATGGGCACTATTATTGGATGGCTCCTTAACAGCGTGCGTACTCGTACCGAGAAACTCCATGAGAAGACCCGGCAGGAGGAGGTAGAACGGGAGCAGAACCGTAAAATGCTCGGTGAGCTCCTGTTCTATCGTCTCACAGATTTACATTATCGTTATGTCATCCAGGGCAACCCATGCTCCGCCGCAGACAAACAGCAAGTCGATGATGTGTATCATCATTATCATGATGAATTGGGACTAAACGGACCCGGTACACATATGTATAATGAGATCATGGAAGCACACCAAGGCTGAGGAGAAATCGATGCAATACATCATTCCCGACAAAGCATATAATGTTCTCAAGTGGACAGGCCTCGTCGCACTCCCGGCGGCAGCAACGTTTGTAGGCACCGTCGGTACTGCGTGTGGCTGGGAGTTTACCGGTATTGCCGTAACCATCATCACTGCGACCGGCACCCTCGTGGGCTCACTCATCGGTGTGTCCCATGCCACTGCGAAGGCTTCGAATGAGCAACAACGGTAATACTATTGGAAGGGTGAGTAATTTGGGTATCAAGGCAAATATGCGCGTTGCTGGATATCTATCTAAGCCTCACCTTGCTCGGCGATTGGCGTTAGGTGCAAGTACGGTCGCTATCGCACTTGCACTCACAGTACCGACGACGAGTTATGCCTACGAGCGTATCACCAATTACGTCAGCAATGGACACGGGTCGCTGTCACCGCAGTACCTCGTGATCCACGAGACGGCTAACCCGGGCGCGAGTGCGTGGAACCACGTGCTTTTGTGGTCGCGTGACGATACCTACGCAGTGCATGATGTCATGGAGCTAGACGGCTCTAAAGTGTACGATACCGTACCGCAGAACCGCCTGTGCTGGCACGTCGGCAATGGCAATTGGTGTACGATCGGCATCGAGCTGGCACACGCCACAAATGCCACTGATTTCGCCAAGCAATGGACCGAGGCTGTGAAGTGGGCAGGCGACACGCTCCGCGCTCATGGTTGGGACACCTGCCGCCTGCTCAGCCATTACGAGGCCGCACGTATCTGGGGTGGGTCCGACCATACCGACCCGATCGGTTATTTCCGTAAATACGGCAAGACTTGGAGCGATTTCAAGCGCGATGTCGCCACCTATATGGGTAGCGGCTATATCGCGCCGATAGCACCGACGGACGGCAATGGAGGCACGTACCAGCCTTCCACCTCTGCCACGCGTACAAGTTTTCCGAAGTCCACGGGCAAGTCTGTCAATATCCACTATGCCCTCCATAACCGTTATAGTGCATGGAATAGTGCCGTCACCAATTTCAACGACTCCAACAGTGAGGGTTTTGCCGGTGTGCCGTACGGCTCCCACGACATGCTCATTGCATGGGCCGACAGCGGCACCTTGCGCTACCGCGTCCACACCAAGGAAAGCGGTTGGCTCGGCTGGGTCCAAGCAGCCAACTACAACGACAGCGTGAACGGCATGGCCGGCATCTGGGGCCAGGTGATTGACGGTGTGCAGATGTACTACATCGCACCGAACGGTGATTACAAGCAGGTCTACTACCGTTCGCAGGACGTAGCCCACGCTGGCTACTGGGACGAGGTATGCGACGACGGCACGACCTACGGCGGCGATGATTACGCTGGTATGTACGGTTACGCGCTCGACCGCCTGCAGGCTTATATCTCAGATGGCACCCGCCGTTGATGGAGGATTGGAGAAAGCATTATGTTCGGTAACTACAACGCGTATCAACCTGTCGGCACACAACAACAATTCGCCATGGACCAGATGCAGCAGTTTCAGCAACGCGCCCAAATGCAACCGGGAATGCAGCAGGGAATGCAGCTGATCCGTGTCACGGGCATGGACGGGCAAAGGCATACCAAATGCCTCCCAACTCCGTCGTGCCCCTGTTCGACGCAGATAATGACATCATGTATGTTAAAAGCACGGATGGTGCCGGTTTTCCGACCATCCGTGCTTTTGCATTTCAGCCGGTCGAAGACAAGCCGGAACCGGTGCAGCAATACGTGACACGTGATGAATTCGATGCAGCGATGAAGCATCTGAGGGAGGCGATCGACAATGGCGAGTAGCCTATTCGGCGGTGTACAGAAGCCAAATCCACTGCGATCGGCTATGCAGGCCGTCAATATGATGCGCAATGCAACCCGGAGCAGGTCATGTCGCAGATCCACGCGCTACGGTAGACATTACCTGTCAAACAGTGTCAAACACCTGTCACACACCTAAAAGGGCCAGTGTGACAGGTGTTTGCATTTCTACGTCGTGTTTCTCATCACCTGTCAAGCTGTCAAACAACAAGGGGCCCCTATATTAGATATTTTTATATCTATATATCTAATAGGCCTTATGTAGATATAAAAAGTCAAATTATCTAAGGATAGGGGAGAAAACTGTGTGACAGTGTGACAGGCGGTGAGAAATACGACGTAATGATGCGACTTACTGTCAAACAGGCCCAAAATCAGCAGTGTGACAGGTGTTTGACAGTGTGACAGGTATTTCGAAAAAGTTATAAATACTCGAATAAATCGAAAGAAAACGTTGTATAATAAGGTTCGCCGATCGAAGGAGGTGAAAGATGAAAAGCCTATATGAAACGATCCGCGAGTTCGGCGATACCCAAAGCGGGCTCGCGCGAATGCTCGGCATCACCGAGTCCACGCTATCGTGGAAAATCAACGGCAAGGCCGAGTTCAAGCAGTCTGAGATCAAGGCTATCGCAGACCGGTACGACTTGACGGGCGAGGAAATCAAGTCGATGTTCTTCGCGTAATGGGCCTATTCGCTTACCAGCAGGCAGCCCTTGACCGTGTCAGCGGTAAACGCACATGCGCGTTCTACCACGACATGGGCCTCGGCAAGACGTTCACCGGTGCAGAGAAGTTGATGTCGGATAAGTGTTGGCATTTGGCCTTGGTCGTATGCCAGAAATCGAAAGTGGCTGATTGGATTGGCCATTTCGCAAACTACTATGACATCGACGTCGTCAATTTGACCAAGCCGCATGCCATGGAAGGTTTTGAACGGCGCATCGGTGACTCGCACGCACGGGACACAGTCGGTGTGATCAATTACGACCTATTGTGGAGGCGCCCAGAACTTCAGGCATTGAAATGTTTCGCCGTGATGTTCGACGAGTCGTCATTGCTGCAGAACAAATCATCGAAGCGTACTAAGGCAGCGATGAAGCTGGCGGCAAGGGCGAATGAGCTCATCTTGCTGTCTGGTACACCGGTCGATGGCAAGTATGAACGGCTGTGGACGCAGTTGAACATGCTCGGCTGGCGCATCGATGAGAAACTGTTTTGGCGGCAATACGTCGAATCGGAGACGACGATGCGTGAGGGTTTCCCGATCACGAAGGTGACGGGTTACAAGAACGAGGAGAGGCTGGTGCGCAAGATGAAAGAGCTTGGTTGCGATTTCCTCAAGACCGACGACGTCATCGACCTGCCTGATCAGCGTTTTATCCGCATCGACGTGCCGATGAGCGAGTATTACCGCAAGTTCGCCAAGGTGAACATTATTACGGCGTTCGGGCGCGATTTCGTCGGCGACACTGTGTTCGGCGACCTCACGGCGAAACGCCAATTGGCGGCTGCGTATTCGCGCGCCAAACTCGAGGCGTTCGGCGATTTGCTGGATGGCACGAGTAAACGGCTCGTCGTGTTCTACAATTTCGACGTCGAGCTCGAAGGGCTCACGGCGGAGTTGGAGAAGCGATACAGGTCGTATGGCGTGCTCAACGGCAAGGCACACGATTTGTCGCCGTTTTTCGATACCGACGACGGGGTCGCGCTCATTCAATACCAGTCTGGTGCCATGGGTGTGAACCTGCAGCAAGCAGACACGTGCGTCTATTTCTCGCCGCCTTTGGCATCGTCACTCTTCGAGCAGTCGAAGAAGCGTATCCACCGCGTCGGCCAAGACAAGCCATGCACGTATTACGAGCTGGTATCTAAAGGCACTGTCGAAGAGAAGATCTACGATACGTTGGCTATGCGACGCGACTACACTGAAAAGCTGTTTGCGATGGGAGGTGACTAGTTGGCAGGGGAAAAGAACTTCGAGAATCGCGTGAAGCGATGGCTTGAGTCGCAAGGCGTGTGGCATGTCAAGTTTTTCGCCAACCGCAACACACGCGCCGGTGTGCCGGACATTTTGGCATGCGTTAATGGGCGTTTCGTCGGTATCGAACTCAAAGGCCCAAACGGCAAGCCGTCGCCGCTGCAGGTCTACCACTGCGGGAAGATTACGGAGAGCGGCGGTATAGCCGTCATCGTCTGGCCGGATGATTTCGCCCAATTCAAACGGCTAGTATCACGCTTGAAGGAGAAAGGAGGAAATTGCGATGTTCAAGACCTCATATTCGAGGGTAGGTACCTTCACCCAGTGCCCGCATAAATTCAAACTCAACTATGTCGACGGCCTTGAAGTGCCGTTCAATTGCGATGCTGCGAACCCGCTCGTGATCGGCACCATGCTACATGAGTGCATCGAAGTCGGTGTCGACGAGGCTATCGCGAACTACAAAGCCGCGTATCCAGTCATGACCGATCTTATGGTCAACGAGCTCATGAAGATCCGCGTGCTCGGTTCTCGTGCCCGCGGGCTCGCATGGGGCATGTTGGACGACGATACCGACCCGGTATTTGAGGTGAAGGTCGAGGACGACAGCGGTTTCGTCGGGTTTATCGATATGCTCATCCCGCGTGGCAAGGGCCTGTGGACGATGCTTGATTTCAAGTATTCGAACAATGTCGATAGGTACCTCGAAAGCGGGCAGCTGAGCGTCTACAAGTATTTCTACGAGAAGACACACCCCGGCGAGATCATCCAAGACATGGCATTCCTGATTGTGCCGAAGACGATGATCAGGCAGAAGAAGACCGAAGACCTCTACAAATTCCGTGAGCGTCTCACTGCGACATTGGAAGACATGTGGCCGGTTCTGTACCGTGTCCAATATGACCCTCAAAAAATCGCCGATTTCGCAGTCGGCACCTGCACGATGGCGAATGCCACCGAATTCCCGAAACATGAGTCGCGCCTATGCGACTGGTGTGATTACAAAGATTTCTGTCTAGGAGGAAATGATATGCTTATCCTGCCCAAGAACGAACGCCGCCCTGAGGCCGTCATCACCGACCCCGATATGTGGATCTACGCCGACAGCTATGTCGGTAAGTCAACTTTCGTCGACCACTTCGACGACGTGCTGTTCATCAATACCGACGGCAATGTGTCCAATATCACGAGCCCATACATCCCAATTGCTGACGAGCTCGTCCACGAGGGGCGCATGACCAAGAAGATCCTGGCCTGGTCGAAGTTGCGTGAGGTAATCGACGAGCTTGAGAAGCATGAGAACACGTTCAAGGTTATCGCGCTTGATCTCGTCGACGACCTCTATGAGCATTGCCGTTTCTATGTGTTCGACCAGCTTGGCATCAAACATGAGAGTGATAGCTGTTACGGTAAGGGTTGGGATATGGTGCGTACAGAGTTCCTCAGCCAGATGAAGCGCCTCAAGTCCCTCGGCTACCGTATCATCTATATCTCCAAGGAGCTCGTCACCGAGATTACGTATGCTAACGGGGCCAGAGTGTCGACTTTCAAGCCGAACATCAATGACAAGGCCGCAAACGTGCTAGCCGGCACTGTCACCATGACACTCCGCGCCTATATGGACGAGCGTGGCCATTTCCTCCAACTCCGCAAGAACGAGAACGTCTTCGGCGGCGGCCGTATCGATTTCAAGCGCGACCGCTGCGACCTCACGGTCGATGCATTCAACGCAGCGTTGCTCGAGGCACAGGGCACGAAGGCAGAGGCCGAGGTCGAGGTCGAGAAGCCGAAGGCACGCAAGAAGGCAGAGCCCAAGCCTAAGCCTGAGGTTGAGGCTGAAACTGAGGTTGCTGAGGAGCCCGATGCCGCGGAGGAGAAGCCGAAGCGTCGTGTGCGTAAGGCCAAGCCTATCACCGAGGAGGAACCGCCGTTCGATGCCGATGAAGCCGCAGAGCCCGAGGCAGTCGAGGAGAAGCCGAAGCGCCGCACCCGTAAGCGCCGCGTAGTCGAAGAGTAAACAGTAGTTAACACCCGAAAGGATATATCATGGATTTCAGCAAGTTTGACAAGATGGTAGACATCGACGGCCTCAAGAAGGACATCGCCGACGCAGAGGCCAACGCTGGCGGTGCCGATTTCAAGGACGTGCCGCATGGCAGCTATGAGGTCGCGATCGACAAGCTCGAGCTCACCGAGACCAAGAAGACCGGCAAGCCGATGGCGTCGTGCTGGATGAAGATCGTGAGCGATGGCGAGTTCAAGGGCCAGCGTATCTTTATGAACCAGGTCATCACGCAGGGCTTCCAGATCCACATCATGAACGTTTTCCTCCGTTCGCTGCTGCCCGAGGGTTCTGACATCGACGTCGAGTTCACTGGTTACGCCGAGTATAACGATTTGCTGCTCGATATTGCCGAGTATGTCGACGGCAAGTTCGAGTATGGCTTGGAGTATGGCGAGAACAACAAGGGTTTCGACACTTTCCAGATCACCGATATTTTCGAGCTTGACTAGGTGCGGCGATGCTCAATTTCTACGACTTCGAAGTTTTCAAACACGACTGGATGGTCGTATTCATCAACCCCGTCACTCACGATGAGCGCGTCATCATCAATGATGCCGACGCGCTCACTGCGCTCTACGAAGAGCACAAGCGTGAGATTTGGGTAGGTTACAACAACCTCCATTACGACCAATTCATTTTCAAAGGCATCTTGTGCGGCTTCGACCCGAAGGCGATCAATGATTTCATCATCGCCGAAGGCAATAAGGGCTGGCAATATTCGAGCTTGCTGCGCAAGGTATACATGGTCAATTACGACGTGTTCCATCACCGTACGGACAGGGGCCTCAAGACACTCGAGGCCTATATGGGCAACGATATCTGCGAGACGACGGTGCCGTTCGACATCGACCGCAAATTGACCGAAGCCGAGATCGCCGAGACCGTGAAATATTGCCGCCACGACGTCGAGCAGACGATCGAGGTATTCATGCAGCGCAAAAACGAGTTCGACGCGCGTATGGACCTGCTCAAAATGTTCGACCTCCCGTTGGTGTACCTTGGCAAGACCGACGCACAGTTGACGGCGATCATCCTCGGTGCCGAGCGCCCGGCACACCCACGCGACGACGAGTTCGACATCGAGACTCTCGCATGCCTCGACCTCGGGCCATATGATTTCATTCGGACATGGTACCTCGACCCGGCCAACCAAAATTACTCGGCGACGCTCGATTTTGACATCGCATGCTGCCCACACAAGTGTGCTTGGGGAGGCTTGCACGGTGCGCTCACACAGTACGCTGGCGAGGGTTATTTCATCAACGCCGACGTCGAGAGTTACTACCCTGCAGAGATGATTGAGCATGATCTGCTGTCACGCAACGTACATGACCCGTCGAAGTTCAAGGGCATCCGCGACCACCGTATCGAGCTGAAGCACGTGAAAGACCCCCGCCAGAAGGCATTGAAACTCGTCGTCAACGGCACCTACGGCGCCAGCAAAGACAAGTTCAACGCACTCTACGACCCGCGGCAGGCCAACATGGTATGCGTCAACGGCCAGCTCATGTTGATCGACCTCATGCACAAGCTGGTACGCGACACCGGTGCTGAGATCATCCAGAGCAATACCGACGGCGTGCTCATCCGCATGCCCGACGGTTTCGAAGGCGGGCCCGATGCATTTTACGACCGCGTCGACGACGTGGCGTATGAGTGGGAGAACCGAACAGGCATGGGCTTGGAATTCGACGAGTTCACCCGAGTCTACCAGAAGGACGTCAACAATTACGTCCTCATGGCCGCGGACGGGTCGATGAAGACCAAAGGCGCGTATGTCAAGAAGTTGGGGCCGCTCGACTACGACCTCGCCGTCGTCAACAAGGCGCTCGTCGAATTCATGGTGCACGGCGTGCCCGTCGAAGACACGATTGCCGCCGATGATGATCTGATCGATTACCAGCGTGTGGTGAAAGTGTCCGGCAAATACAAGTACGGCGTGCATGGGCATGAGCGACTTACCGATAGGTGCTTCCGTGTCTTCGCATCCACGCGCGAGTCGGACGGCATGATCGGGCGGGTCAAGGCCGGCAAGGCCAAGCCGGAGAAATTCGGCAATACGAGCGAGCACTCGTTTATCGATAACGGCGACGTGCATGGCAAGAAGTGCCCTGACTATCTGGATAAGGCTTGGTATATACAGCTGGCGAAAACACGGTTAGCGCAGTTTGGGGTGATGTGATGGACCGCCTATTTATGGGCTACGTAAAACTCAACGGCAAGAAGTGTGCCCAAAAGTTGAAGGACGGCCAGTACCTCACACTAGAGCAAGCACGCAAGCTCGACGGCTATGGCGGCGTGCTTGCGCCTGAGACGATTTTCATCGATGTCGACGACATGGCGCAGAGCGAGAAGCTGATGGACATCATCGAGGCTGAGCAAATTGCGTGTAAGGTCGTCGCTACGACTCGTGGCAAGCATTTCTATTTCGTCGGCTATCCGCGCGGAATGAAATGCAAGACACATGCACGCCTGGCTGTCGGTATCGACGCCGACATCAAAGTCGGCTCGAAAGCCACATATGGCAGTTTGAAAGTCGACGGCCATGAGCGTGACGTGATCTACGACATCGAGCCGGATGAAGATTACGACGAGTTGCCGTGCTGGCTCAGGCCTGTGCAGTATACGCCTGAGTTTGGCGAGATGGAAGAAGGCGACGGCCGCAACCAAGCGTTATTCAACTACATCTTGACGCTGCAGTCGGAGGGTTTCACGAAAGACGAGGCGCGCGAGACGCTGGCCATCATCAACCGGTATATGTTCGAGAAGCCAATGGAGCAGCAAGAGCTGAGTGTCGTCTACCGTGACGACGCTTTTGCCGAAGACGTGTTTTTCAACAAAGGCACGTTCCTGTTCGACAAGTTCGCCGAATACCTCAAGAACGAGCACCGCATCGTCAAGATCGGCCATCAACTCCATGTATATCGCGACGGCGTCTATGTGTCGGGCAATCTGCTCATCGAGAACGCGATGATCCAGCATCTGCCCATGCTGTCGAAGGCCAAACGCACAGAGGTGCTCAACTACCTCGATGTGCTCATCCAAGATGATGCGCCTGCGGCCGATGCCGATTACATTGCCTTCGCCAACGGCGTGTACGACCTCAAGACGGGTGAGCTCATGCCGTTCTCGCCGGAGTTCATTATCACGAACCGCATTCCATGGGAGTACGACCCGACGATTTGGTCTGAGTTCACCGATAAGACGCTGCATCGCCTCGCCTGCGGGGATGATGGTATCTATGCATTGTTGGAGGAGGTCATCGGTTACCTATTTTATCGACGTAATGAGCTCCGTAAGAGTTTCATCTTGGTCGGCGACAAGGCCAACGGCAAGTCGACTTATTTGGACATGCTCAAGACATTGCTCGGCGACAGCAATACGTCAGCCCTCGACCTGGCTGAGCTCGGTGAGCGATTCAAGACGGCGGAGCTGTTCGGTAAGCTGGCCAACATCGGCGACGATATCGGCGACGAGTTCATCGCAAACCCTGCGATTTTCAAGAAACTCGTAAGTGGTGACCGCGTCAATGCCGAGCGTAAAGGCCAAGACCCGTTTGATTTCTCGAGTTACGCCAAACTGCTGTTTTCGGCGAATTCGATGCCACGCATCAGGGACAAGACCGGAGCCGTGCTCGACCGCATCGTGCTCGTGCCATTCAAGGCGACGTTTTCGAAAGACGACCCTGACTTCGACCCGTACATCAAGTATAAGCTCCATTCGCCTGAGGTCATGAGCCACTTGATCAACATCGGTCTCAAGGGGCTCGAGCGTGTTTTGGCGAACCGCTCGTTCACGATGCCAGATGTTGTCGTCAAGGAGATTGAGGACTACCACGTTGCCAACAACCCAGTCCTCGGTTATTTCGAAGACACGCCCGTCGACGAGGTGGTGAACGAGTCGACGGCACTAGTATACGACTACTATATGGCCTGGGCTATCAGGAACAACCTGAAGCCACTCGGCCAAAATGAGTTCACCCGCCAGGCAAATAAACATTACGGGCTGGTGAGCAAGACCTGCCGTATCAACGGCAAACGCGTACGCATTTTCATAAAGGAGTAAATCATGCCTATCATCATCGAAGGCCCTGACGGTGCCGGCAAGTCCACGCTCGCGAAGTCATTGGCCGGAGCGCTCGACATGAACATTCTTAAAATGACCGCCAACGGCGGCCAGTCGGTGCCGGAGTATGTGCAGAAGCTCAAATGTGACGGCGTCATCATCGACCGCTGCTGGGTGTCGGAGCAGATCTACTCCGACCTGTTTGGACGCGAGCCCCGTATCGACAACGGGGACGCCGAGGCATTGACTGAGTTCTGCGAGACCATCGGTGTCCCGATCATCGTGCTTTTGCCCCCACTCCATGTCGTCATCGACCGCTTGAACGTGCGTGGCGATGAATACGCTGATGTCGTCTTACCGAACATCGCCGAGATCTACAAGCGTTATCAGAAGTGGGCCGAAGAGCATGACAACGCGATTGTACTCAAAAACAACAACCCGACGACAGCCGTAGTGGAGGTACTCAAATGCATGTTGTAGGCAAGTCGATGAACGACATCTACCGCCAGCTCTGCGGCAAAATATCAGTGCAAGGTCATGAGGTAGCCGGTACTAAAGAACTGTGCAACAGCGGTTTCACACTGCTCGACATCACCGACAACATCGCGACGGCACGCACGAGTTTTTCACTCTCATACATGTTTGGCGAGCTCGCATGGTATTTCACCGGCCGCGAAGATGTCGAATTCATCTCGAAGTTCTCGTCGTTTTGGAAGCACATCAGCGACGACGGAGTGACGAACCGGTCCGCGTACGGCGCCATCGTGTTCAACCGCTATGGCTTCGACCAGGTCGCGCAGGTCATCGACACACTCAAGCGTGACCCGTATTCACGCCGCGCGGTCATCAATTTCAATGTGCCGAACCCCAAACGTTTCGAGACGAAAGACGAGATCTGCACCATCGCGCTCGTGTTCGAGCTCCGCGATGGAAAGCTCGATTGCACCGGCATCATGCGTTCCAATGACGTATGGCTCGGTACACCCTACGACGTCGTGTTCTTCACCGAGCTGCAGAAGCACATCGCGAATGAGCTCAGTGTCGGCTACGGCAAGTATACGCATTTCGCGGTATCGCTCCATGCGTATATGAAAGACATCGACCGCGTCCATGAAGTCTGGGGCGTCGACAACGGCGCGCCACGCCTCAAGTTCGACATCGAGAAGTTTTTGGCCTATATCTCGGAGATCGAACATATCGTTACGTCATCCAACGAGCCGAGATCTAATATCGTCGATTATTGTTTCGAGCACGCCATCGTAACGGAGGTAAATAATGAAAATTAAGATTAACCGTATCGCAGAGGGTGCCGACATCAAGCTCCCGGCACGTGCGCATTATAACGACGCCGGTGCTGATGTCTATACCACTTTCGGTGAGACCCTGAAGCCGCACGAGACCCGCCGCATCCCGCTGGGCTTCTCGCTCGAGCTGCCCGATGGTGTCATGGCCTGCGTGTTCCCGCGATCCGGCATGAGCCTCGAAGGCCTCGTCTGCGAGCTGCCGCCGATTGACTCAGGCTATACCGGCGAGGTGCATGCCATCGTCACCAACTTGACCGATAAGCTGAAGAAGGTGCCGGGTGGCACTCGTATCGGCCAGCTCGTCGTCATGCCGATCGTGTTGGCCGACTTCGTCGAGCAGTTGGGCGAGGAGAGGGGCGACGGTGCTTTTGGGTCGACCGGCGAGGCCTAGTAAGGCCGAGTATTATCTCGATATCGCGCTTGCAGTGGCTGCCAGGTCGACGTGCCTGCGCCGCCGCTACGGCGCCGTGGTCGTGGCAAACGACGAGATCATCGCGACCGGCTATAACGGTGCCGCACGCGGTGATGTCAACTGCATCGACGCAGGCGTATGCCATCGATGCGGGCACGGACATAACGACGGCGATTACGGCTCATGCCCGGCGGTACACGCCGAGATGAACGCCATGTTGTCGGCCTCGCGCTCTGAGATGATAGGTGCGACGCTGTACTTGGCAGGCGTCGACCTCGAGACAGGCGAGCGCATCCCGGCTAGTGAGATCTCACCGTGTCCGGTGTGCATGCGCATGATCGGCAATGCCGGCGTCGATGTCGTCACAGGTGCATAGTAAATAGAAGAACGCCCCAGACACTCAATCGCATCTGGGGCGTTCTCCTCACAAAGGAGGAAGGTGCGGTGGCCCAAAACCGCACCTCCTATTTTATCACACACAACGCTATTAGGCGTTAACCCACTTGAGTGCGTTCTTGATGCAAAGCTGCTTGTTAGCGGTCTCGAATTCCTTGCGGCACATCAGTACCCACTTGCCGGACTTGCATTCGCGGCGGACGTAATGCACACAGTAGTCATCGAGGACGATCTTCACATAACGGCTGCCATTGACGATCTCGTACGCCTCATTGAACGGCTGGGCGAACGGGACGCGCTCGAGCTTGACTGCATCATCGAAAGTCTTAATCATTGTGTTCCCTTCCTCGTGGTTGACAAGATTATATTACCCGATAACTACCTGAAAACACATAGCTATTTTCAAATTGATCGAAATTATTTTTGATTTATTTGAAAATAAGTATGTACATACGTGCCTCACGGTGAGATAATGACCTTGTCAACCAGAAGGAGGAGCAAAATGAAGCCCGTTGAGATCACCAAGCAAGACCAGTTCGGTCATGAGCGCACGTTCGTTATCCGCCGCGACGAGACTTGCGGCAAGATGTTCCTCGCCGAGATCGACCCCGATTTCGGCTTCGAGTCGTTCCGCGGCGTATACGGTTCTATGGATGCGGCACTCGACCGCATTGAACTGCTCATCAGCTAACTGAAAGGAACAATCATGAGCACTCTATACAGCGTACATGTCGAAGAGCCGAATTTCAAAGATTCTGCAGCGTTGCATTATTACGTCATCACGGTTGAACATATCGTTTTCGGCTGGCGTACTGTGGATATTTCTGCCATAACCGAGGCGGCTAAAAGCCTCAGCCACTGTGAGATTCTGCAAATCATGGCCGGTTTCAGTGACGGTATTTTGTTTGATTATGACTCTATTTGCGAGTTCCTCGAGCTGTATGCACCCGATCCCAAGTTGGCTATTCAATGGCTCGGGCATGCCAGTGAAATCATAGTTAGGCCTACGTTCGAGCAGATCCACGCGATGGACTAACACGGTTACCATCAATTTGAAAGGAAACACCATGGCAGAGGTAACGTTCACTGAGAAAGAGCTCGGTTTCATCAACGAGTGTGCGATCGACAAGAAGGGCGTGCTGGTCGAGATGCCGGCGAACCCGTTCCCGTCGCTCTACCGCAAGGGCGTCATCGCCAAGAAGGGTGATGCCCTCACTGTCACGAAGGACTTCCGCGACATGTTCTGCCTCGACGGCCAAGTCGTGCATATCGACCTCACCAAAGCCGAGGGCGAGCCCGAAGACAGCGGCAAGAAATTCAAGTACGGCGAGACCGGCGACGTGATCATTGAGGACGCGCCTGTGGACTACGCTGGCTTCCGCCAGGCGATCGCCGCCAACCTCCGTGACCGCCGCACGAAGGGTATCGATGAGTTCCAACTGATCGACAAGGCCCTGCAGGTATACGATGCCGCACGCGAGACCAGGGCCGCCAACGGCGACGAGGGCACCCGTTCCGAGCATACGACCGTCGGCAGCCGCAAGCATTGGCGTTACGCCTTGGCCGATACCGTGTCGGCGTTCTTCGGTGTCGGCGTGGCAGTCGACAAGCGTGAGATCGTGTTCACCGGTGACCTGTACATGGCAGGCGCGGCCGAGCTCGTGTTTGAGTACCTGTTCAAGATCGGCAACCGCCGCGCGCAGCGTTGCTACGATGAGCGCCTGTTCGCCGGCGAGCCCACTGTCGGCGTGTATGCCGAGAAGGCCGCGGAGTTCATGGCCGAGGTCGAGAAGCGCCTGCAGCATGAGGGCGCCGATATCGAAGTCGACGGCGAGGTCGTCGGCGAGGTGGTCGTCGACCTCGATCACGTCAATGATATGGAGGTTACAGATGAGACGAATTAAGTTTGCAAGGCCCGTCGATTGCCCGACGTGCGGTGCGACCCCGAGCCACCAGAAGTGGAAGCCACGAAAGTTGGTGTACACCAACGAGGTGGTCGCGATAAGTGACGTCAACCCAGTCGACGCCGTCCATTGCCCTAGATGCGACCTCGTGTTCAGTGTCTCGCATTACGAACACGACGACTGCTATATTACGAGTTGGACCGAATTCGAGACTATCCCACGGCATTGCCCGTGGTGTGGGGAGGACTTGACGGACAAATGATCACCGATACTAAAGAGATAGCTGAGCGCCTACGGATCGAAGCCGATTACTGGCACGATTACGATGAGGAAGACACCATCTTTAATATGTCGAACTACCATTTCACTGAAAGCGTACTCAAGGCTTTCGGTACGGACGACATGGACATATACGCAGATATGCCTGTCTACGAGCTGTTCGGCAAGCTGGCAGATCTTATCGATTCGCAATCGAGTTAAAGCATTTTGAAAATACTTTCAATTTATCGAAATATCGGTGCATCGAAAGTAGTATAATGACCTTGTCAACCAGAAGAAGGAGCAAAATGTTCGATATCGACGAGGTCAACGATTTCATCGCATTGAATTGCCTAACCCACAGCCGCTGCCCTAAGAACGGCCTCCGCGTGTATTTCCCGAAGGACATTGTCGCCAAGCGTGTCGCGAATGAATTCGGTAATGCGATCCTCGACGAAATTGTGATTTACGAAAACCGTCAGGGCACGATGTGCTACGCAGAGATCAACTAGCAAGGAGGAACAAATGCCCGAATATATCGTTTTCGTCATGCCGCCGAAAGACGAGGATGCCGATCCGTTCGACATCCCAGAATGGGAGTTTGACGCTGCTATGGCAACAGCGGAGCGTTACCGTACGCACGGTTGGAAGGCGTGCATCATCGATTACGGCACGCCATTCGTGCCGTGGCGTGCGGGGCACTTAGACGGCCCAGATATCCGTGTCATGGCGCGTACATGCGACGAGGCAGTCATCAGGGCACGCGCCATTAGCTATGATTGCACCAGTTTTCAAAGGATGGACTAACAATGCGTGATTTTATCTACACAATGTTGACAGTCGTGGGGATAGTGGCCACGGCCGTCGCTGCGGCGTGCGCGTTCACGGACAGGGGCTATTTTGCCGTAGGCGGTGAGTACGCCTTCCTGTCCCTGCCGTTGCTCGGCATGTGTGTCGAGTACATAGTCGCCGATAGGCGTGAAGGGAGGAACCACAGTGTTGATCGGTGACGTGAAGCCGTTCAAATACGTCTACGCAGACGATCGGCAGCAATTCGCGAGGCCGCTTGAAGAGGCGGCGGAGTTCTTCGTCGCGTGGCGTTTCTGGATACAGCGCCGCGACAACCAGAGGTATTCGGCGAAGGCGCGCGACAAGATGCTCGACAAGGCCGCCGACGTGGTCCAAGCGGTCGTCAATTGTGTCGCATCGATCGGTATCGACGACATGTCGGAATTGATGAGGCGTTGCGAAAAGCGCAATACGAAGAGGGGTAGGTATTGATGCAGGTCGAAGTGGTCGTAACCATGGAGCGGAGGCCGTAATTGACCAATGCATTTAGGAAGGATAGACGATGATCGACGGGTATCTGTTGAACATGCGTGTTTTCAATAACGTGAGTGACAGCAAGGGGCAGGCGCTTAAGCCGCTCGAGGAGGCAGCCGAGATCTTCGGCGCGTGGCAGGAGTTGGAGAGCATGCGCGACAGTCCGTTCCTGTCGGCTTTGAGTGATATGCGCGACTGCCTCATCGACAAGTGCATGGACACTGTGCAGGCAACTGCCAACCTGCTCGCGGCAATCGGCGCCACACAAGGCGAGGTCGACGCCGCCATCAAGCGTATGGACGAGCGTAACGGTGATCGAGGCAGGCTTTGATAAAAGGGATGAGGGCACTGACCCCGAGCCCTTTTGGTTTCATAACGACAGACAAGGAACGCAAATGACTATCGAGTTACCCAAAGATGTGGAGGGCCGCGAGATTCCGCTGGATACCACAAAGTTATTCGGCGCCAGCGGCAATGCCTACAACATCGCGCATCCGCAACCTGAGGGGTGAAGATGAACATTAAACAATACCCGTTTATGGCAGCTCGGATGTGGAACTGGAGGCGAGATAGATGATCAGCGATGAAAAGCGCCGCCGAGTGGTGCATACCTTGCGCCAACTTGATAATGTTGTCGATAACGAGCACATGGACCGCACGATTGAACATGACTCAATAATACTAAGCATGATCCACGATGCCACCTTCGGCCTCGACGGCAGTATATTCCAGCGGCTTGCCGACCTGATCGACCGACCCGACAACCCGACGTGCCGAAACCTCTCGAATGACTACAGGTCGTTCCATTGCAGCAGATGTGGGTACAGGGCGTCTACATACTGTGATTCAGACTGCGACCCGGAAGATTTCACATACTGCCCGGAGTGCCGCGCGGAGGTGGTTTCCGATGCCTAGTTACGAGCCTGCCAGCGGCTATAACCTGCCGCCGGGGTGTTTCGACGACGATATCGAGCGCGCATACGGTGGCGAACGACATTATTGCGCTGAGTGTTGGCATTGCGCCAGATCGGACGCACTCAACTGTTACATTTGCGAGCTCAAGTTGAAAGACGCGGTCGCGGAACTCAAGGGCACACAACGTTGGTCACCGAGATATATCCTCGCGGCAGTCGAGGATGCAGTTGTAGATGAAAGCGATTGCTGCGCCGATTTTGAGGAGTGAGGGCAGCGCAGAAACATATCAGAGAATGATTGTAGCATACGTAGAAGGCGCAGTTTTACATTAGTGCGTATACTTGTAGGGCCCTGAGGCAAATATGTGCCTCGGGGCATTTTTTCATGTCTCAGGGGCCGAAATTGGCACTTTTCGATAAATTAGCGTGGTTGACAGGTAATAGGCGTCAAAACGCGACATAGGCGGGTGTGCTGCGGTGTTTTTGGTAACTTGCTGTCACACATGCTGTCACACTGCTTTTGGGCCAGTGTGACAGGTAGTAGGCGTCAAAACGCGACGTAGATTGATTGTTGGGTACCCAAGTGTCACACTGGCAAACAGCAGGCCGCCCCTATATTAGATATTTTCTATAGGTATATCTATCATTTGATATGTATATATTTTCAAAATATAGGAGTATAGGGGAGCGTGACAGTGTGACAGTGTGACAGGTAGTTGCAAACACATGCGTCTACATCGCGTTTTGTCGAGACTACCTGTCACACGGTGCAGATAAATCGAAAAAAGCGGTGTGACACCAGTGTGACAGGTGTTTGACAGGTAGTTGACAGCATGCATGTTGACGTCGGCGGGTCCATTGAAGCGTTTCAATTCGGTGCAGAGGGTATACACAGTATGCACAGTCGCAAAATCGAAAGGCCGCCCGAGCACTGACTGTGCATACCGCATATACACAGTATGCACAGTATGCACAGCAGAGCGCACACTCGAATGCCCGCCGCCGGTGTTGTACAATATATTTCGACGGAGATGGGAGGAAGTTTTGCCGTATATCAAATTCAACAACGCCGTGCAGCGCAAGCGCTATTGGCTCGGCGAGGACGGCATCGAGCTGATCAACGATTGGAGGCGCCGAGGCCTGTCGGTGAAGGCGATCGCCGAAGACAAGATCGGCGTCGCGCACACGACGCTCATGAAGTGGCGCCAGCAGTCGCCCGAGCTGGACAAGGCGCTCACAATCACCGAGGACCTCGTAGACGGCCAGGTCGAAGGCGCATTGCTTAGGCGAGCGCTGGGATATGACTATTTCGAAGAGACATGGGCGCTCGACCCCGACACAGGCCGGGAAGTGTTGACCAGGAAGGTCAAGAAGCATGTGCCGGCAGACGTAAAGGCCATCGCCATGTGGCTGTTCAACCGACGCGGTGACGCCTGGCGTTCGATGCAACCCCAGTTGCCTGCCGATGACGGCGACATCATCGACGTGAAGAACGTGCTCGTGCAGATCGAGGAGGCGGCAGATGGAGATAAGGCTGACGCGTAAGCAGGCGGAATATGTGCGTGAGGCGCACCACCGCTGGAATCTCGCCACTGGCGCCGTGCGCTCCGGCAAGAGCCACCTGGCTGTGCAGTATACGATCCCGGACCGATTGATCAAGCTGCGCGGCAAGAAGGGTCTAGCGCTGATCCTCGGTGCCACGAAGGAGAATATCGAGCGCAACGTCTTGACGCCGATGCGTGATATGTGGAGCGATAAGTTCGTCGGTGACATCAACGCCCGCAACTGGTGTGAGATCTTCGGCGAGCGTGTGTACTGCATCGGTGCCGAGAACGCGGGCCAGGTATCGAAGCTGCGTGGCTCTGAGGTCAAGTTCGCATATTGCGACGAGATCTGCGACATCCACCCCGACGTGTTCGAGATGCTGAAGAGCCGCCTGAGCCTGCCGTACAGCGAGTGCCACGGCGCATGCAACCCCGCAGGCCCCACGCATTGGCTCAAGCAGTTCATCGACAAGGGCGAGGCAGACCCGGGAATCGATATGTTCGTGCAGAGGTACACGATCGACGACAACCCGTTTCTGCCGAGGTCCTATGTCGAGGGCCTCAAGGCCGAGTACCGAGGCACCGTATACTACGACCGATATATTCGAGGGCTGTGGGCGAAGGCCGAAGGCCTCGTGTACCCGAATTGGAAGGATGCGCAGGAGCCGACATGGTCGCCCGGTGAGGTACGCGGCTACTGCGTGAGCATCGACTACGGCACGCAGAACCCGTTCCATGCGATCAAGTGGCTGCTCGATGCGTCTGGTATCTGGCATGCGGTCGACGAATACAGATACTCAGGCCGCGAGGAAGGCCGGCAGAAGACGGACCCCGATTACGTCGACGACCTGGTCGTGTTCACGCATGACGCGCCCGAGGACGCAGACGTCGAGGTCATCGTCGACCCCAGTGCCTCGTCGTTCATCGCACAGCTGAGGAAGCGCGGCGGGTTCAAGGTCAGGAAGGCCGACAACGACATCGCAGACGGCGTGCGTGATACCGCGAGCGCCATGCAGCTGGGGTTGGTCAAGATCGGCGACACCCTCCCGGAATTGGCGCGTGAGTTCACGGGCTATGTATGGGATGATAAGGCCGACCAAGACAAGCCGGTCAAGGTCGACGACCACGGCATGGATGCGCTGAGGTACTTCGTGAGGACCAAGCGCGTATACAAGCCGATGGAGACAGTGTACGAATCGCCGTTCTTCGGCGGCGAGAACGGGGAGCCTAGGAGGTTCGCATTATGAGATGGGACGACAAGTCGCGCATGCTCACGTACCAGGATTTCGTGGAGGCGGGCGACGCCAACCGCGAGGGCTTCGTACTGGAGGCGATCGAGCGGCACAAAGCGGGCAAGGCGTACCGCACGGCACGCATGGCCGATGCGTACGACCACCAGGAGAACATCACGGTCAATACGTATGTGCAGAAGGTCTTCGACATCACGGGTTCAAAGCTCGTCGATTTCACCGCAAGCAACAACAAGATCGCCAGCAATTTCTTCCACCGACTGAACACCCAGCGCACGATGTATTCGCTGGGACAAGGCGTATCTTTCATCGATGTCGACGAGGTGGGCAAGAAGGACGAGACCAAGGAGAAGCTCGGCAAGCATTTCGACCACGACCTGCGCACGCTCGCATACGACGCGCTCATCCACGGCGTGTGCTTCGGTTTCTGGAACCTCAACCGAATGTTCGTCTTCCCGCTGACTGAGTTCGTGCCGCTCTGGGACGAGTACGACGGCACGCTCAAGGCAGGCATCCGCTTCTGGCGCATCGACCAGTCGCGCCCGATGCAGGTCGTGCTCTACGAGGCCGATGGCTACACACGCTACCAGAGCCGCCAGGATGCGAACGGCTCCACGAACGAGCGCCTTGAGGCGGTCGATGAGAAGCGGCCCTATATCGAGAAGACGAGCTATACGCCTGCCGACGGCATCGAGCAGGTGATCGGCGGCGAGAATTATTCGGCATTACCCGTGGTGCCGATGTGGGGCTCAAAGCTCCATCAATCGACGCTCGTGGGCATGCGCCAGGCGATCGACAGCTATGACCTGATCCGCAGCGGCTTCGCGAACGACCTCACCGACTGCGCGCAGATCTATTGGCTCGTGTCGAATGCCGGCGGCATGAGCGACAAGGACCTGCAGAAGTTCCTCGACCGCCTGAAGATCAACCACGTCGCGCTCGTCGATTCCGACGACGGCGGCAATGCGCAGGCGTATACCCAGGAGATCCCGTACGCCGCGCGCCAGGCATACCTGCAGTCGATCCGCGACGGCATCTATGAGGACTTCGGAGCCCTCGATGTGCACACGGTGGCTGCGGGCGCGACCAACGACCATATCGATGCGGCGTACCAGCCGATGGACGAGGAGGCTAGCGATTTCGAATACCAAGTCTCCGAGTTCATGCAGCAGCTGCTCGCCCTCATGGGTATCGACGATGCACCCGTGTTCAAGCGCACACGCATCAGTAACCAGAAAGAGCAGGTCGATATGGTGATGAGTGAGGCGCAATACATTGACCACGAGACCATCTTGCGCAAGCTACCGAATATCTCGCCCAGTGAGGTGCCGGCGATCATGCAGAGGCTCGAAGAAGAGGACCAGGATCGCATGGGCAACTTGATGGGCGCCGCCGCTGTCTCAGCAGGTGTGGCACAAAGCACAGTGGACAATAACGCTGTGGCCGTTATCGATCCCGCGGGTGATGATAGCGATTAATACGGAGCACGACATCTTTCGTTTAATGTAGAAAGGTGTCGTGTTTGACCTGAAACTGGCGAAGGGGTAAACAATGGCAGAGTGTCAGGCGCCATTTGGGATGTCAGACAACAATCGCAGCTATCAACTCAAGAATGGTAAATGGCGCGCAGAAAATTACAAGTCGAAGAACGGTGCAGGCAAGAAATTCGCGGTTAAAGCTGCGAAGTTGCAAGCCGAGGCGCAGGCTAAGATACTCGAGAAGCAGGCGCAGGAGCTGCAGGAGAAGTTGCAACTCACCTATTCAGATGCGATCAAAGGAATGACTTCACGCATCGAGGCCTCGCTCAAGGAGTTCGTGGCCGATGACGCGAAATGGCAAGCCGATGTCGCCGCGGGCAAGAAGGATGCAAAGGCGTACAAGGCTTGGCGTAAGGACCAGGCGTTGCACAATGACCAGCTCAAGGCACTCAAGCGGGCATTGACGCAGGACCTCACGGCAGCCGATAAGATGGCCATGGCACATGTCAACCGAGTGCCGGCCGGCGCGTATGCCGAAGGCATGAACTTCGCGACGTATGAGATCGAGCACGGTGCGAAGGCGAACACGTCGTTTACGCTGTACAACAAGAACACCGTCATGGAGCTCGTTGCGAACGAGCCCGACCTGCTCCCGCAAGCTGCATTCGACAAGGCGAAAGACACGGCATGGAACAGCCGCCATGTCACAGCTGTGGTGACGCAGGCGGTGCTGCAGGGCCAGACGGTCCCGCAGCTCGCCGCGTCGATCGCAGGCATCGCCGCCATGGACCAGCGCGCCGCGATGAAGGCTGCGCGCACTGCCATCACAAGTGCACACTCACTCGGCAAGCTCAAGGGCTATGAGCGTGCCGCAGATATGGGTATCGATGTCAAGAAGCAATGGCTCGCCGCACTTGATTCACGTACACGCAGCAGCCACCGCCACCTCGACGGCGAGGTAGTTGAGCTCGATGCCGAGTTCAGCAACGGACTGAAGTACCCGGGTGACCCTGACGGATCTGTCTCTGAGGTCTACAACTGCCGCTGCACGCTCGTGCCTGTTATCGGCGACGTGGAGTACGACGAGGTCGAGCGTGCCAACAAACTCGGTGGTATGAGTTATGAGGAGTGGAAGAACGAGCATGAGCCCAAGCGGACAGGAACACACAAGTTCTCCAAAAACATCAAGTGGGTTCAAGGCAATGCCGATTTGGAGATAACAGAAGACCCGAGTGATATGTCATGGATAAATGAGGCCGCTAGGAGCAAGTGGGAACGTGATACCGAGAAGGTAAAGACGTACAGCGATTTTGAAAGCTATCTTGAAGACCGTGGTATTGAGTTGGATACTACGTCTGAGACGCTAAAGACAAAGTTTTACGATCGTGATATGCCGAAGATAGTTAAAAAGCAGGCCGATCAGATAATGGCTGCACTCGACAATTACGATGAGATAGGCGGTGTACGTGGTATAAAGAAGTTACATCTCTATGACGATTCGGACAACGTTACAGGCCAGGCCGCCTACTATTATCGTGCCATCGGTGAAGCCCCGTTCGACAACGAAGAGGAAATCTATTTCAAGAATAGCAACCTCCGCATGCACCACATCATGCATGAATTCGCGCATGCCTATGCAGACGGCATTAAGCCAAAGAGCCATGATGTCGTGACGTGGTCGGCTAAACTTAATTCGGAGGCGATGCTCGACGAGTCGCGAGGTGCCTATTTCGGGGCAGCTTCTGATGTGATCGAGGCCGAGCGTTTTGCAGATGCTATTGCCGGTGCATTTGTGATGAACAACCCGGAGAATCGTGCGATGCTCCAAGCGTTTCTAAAGCGTGTTGCTGAAGTTATAGAAGAGATGATCTAGTATGGCCGGCGGTGTCACAGTGAAGCAAGACAACACCGAGCAGGTGGTCGACGGTATCGATTCGGCTATCGGCGTTGCGCTCGAGAAGATCGGGCTCTTGGCTGAGAACTATGCGGACAAGAAATGCCCGGTTGACACCGGCAACCTGCGCGCGTCGATCACGCATGAGGTCGATGCCGGCGATAACGCCGTGTACATCGGCACAAACGTCGAATATGCGCCGTACGTCGAGCTCGGCACTTCGCGCCAGAAGGCGCAGCCGTTCCTGAGGCCTGCGGCTTCCGAGCACGGCGCACAATATCGCCAAGTGCTGAAAAAAGCCCTCGGTGGCAGTAGTTAACCTGGTATTATTTATGTTAAATGCGCGAAGCAATGCGCTACGCAGTATGGGGTCGAAGCACGTACCCCAGAGTCCGAAGGAATGGAGCGAACACCATGGCACTTACCCGCAAACTCCTCCGATCCATGGGGATCGAAGACGAGAAGATCGACCAGATCATCGATGCACACACTGAGACCGTCAACGCGCTGAAGGACGAGCGCGATGGGCTCAAGGATGCCGCGGACCGACTGAAGAAGGCCGAGGCAGAGCTCGAGGAGCTCAAAGCCAAGCCGGCAGACGGTTACAAAGAGAAGTTTGAGAAAGAGCACGCCGATTTCGAGGCGTTTAAGGCAGACACCGCGAAGGCAGCTGCCGACCGTGAGAAGAAATCGCTGTACCGCAAGCTGCTCATCGATGCAGGCGTCGACCCCAAGCGTATGGATGCCGTGATGCGTGTCGCCGACTTGTCCGAAATCGTGGTCGAAGACGGCGCCATCAAGGATGCCGACAAGGTCAAAGGCGAGTGGTCCGATTTCATCCCGATCACGAATAAGAAGCCCGCGGGTGTCGATACGCCGCCCGCCGGCGCAGGCGACGGCGCGGCCGAACCAAAGTCGCTGGGTGAAGCCCTGCGACAGAAGTACACCAAGCAGAACACCGATTAAAGGAGGCAATTATGCCTATCACCCTCGCAGAGGCCAAAGTCGGCATGGCCGACAAGGTCGACCAGCAGATCGTCGACATGTTCCGTCGATCCTCCCTGCTCCTCGACCGCCTCACTTTCGACAACGCCATCTCCCCCGGTACCGGTGGCTCCACGCTCGTCTACGGGTACGTCCAGCTGAAGACACCGTCGACGGCTGGCGTCCGTGCCATCAACTCCGAGTATACCGCCAACGAGGCCAAGCGTGAGAAGAAGACCACGCAGGCCATTATCATGGGTGGTGCCTTCGAGGTCGACCGTGTCATTCAGGACACTTCCGGCGCCATCGATGAGCTCGTGTTCCAGGCTGACGAGAAGATCAAGGCAACTGCCAATTTCTTCACGCATTGTGTGATCAACGGCACCGCGGCCGGTACTGCCGCCCCCGGTAAGACTACCGGTACTTTCGACGGCCTCAACAAGTTGCTCGCCAATTCTTCCACTGAGTACACCGCCACTGCGGACCTGTCTACCAGCGAGAATGTGACGGCCAACTACAACCAGTTCCTCGACGAGCTCGATGAGTTCATCTCCGGCCTCGACGGCATGCCCGACATGCTGCTCATGAACCGCAAGATGCTCTCCAAGCTCCGCGGTATCGCCCGCCGTGCCGGTTATTATGACGTCACCAAGGACGATTTCGGTCGCGGTGTCGAGACGTATAACGGCATCGCGCTCATGGACGCCGGCGAGTTCTACGACGGCACCAAGACCGTCGACATCGTCGCCGACACTGCTGCCGGTTCCGGCACCTTCGGCACGTCAGACATCTATGCCGTCAAATTCGGCCTCGACGCCTTCCACGGCATCTCGCCGACCGGCACCAAGGTCATCACGTCCTACATGCCCGACCTCACGCAGCCTGGCGCTGTCAAGAAGGGCGAGGTAGAGCTCGTTGCGGGCGTCGCCCTCAAGAACACGCTGAAGGCCGGCCACATGAAGGGCATCATCACCGCGCCGAAGACTGCCTAAGGAGCCGACATGCTGGAGGAGTTGCTCGCCGAGATCCATAATTGGTTCGAATGCGATTACCTCGCAGGTGAGTTCACCGTTATGGACGGCGAGCTCACCCTCCCGCATGGTTTCGTCAAGCGGGGCCAGTATTACCGCATCGTCGGCAGTGTTTTCAACGACGGCCTGCACCAGTACCCGATGTCAGACCTCACCGACGAGGTATTCGACGGCGAGGTGTGGGCGTTGGCCGTGCCGAAGGCGGTCGTTGACATCGCGACCGAAATCGAGGCATGGCGTAAGGCCAACCCCGACTCCGCATATACTTCTGAGTCGTTCGGCGGGTATTCGTATACGAAAGCCACTGCTTCCGACGGCATGCCGGCACGATGGCAAGACGCATTTCGCCGGCGCCTCAATCGTTGGAGGAAATTGCCATGACGCTGATCGATAGTTTCAAAGAGCCTTGCGTGCTTATGGAGAAGAAGCGTGTAAGCGACGGCGAAGGCGGGTGGACGACAACATGGGTCGACGGTGCCGCCTTCGATGCGGCTATCGTCCGCGATACCACCCTAGCAGCACGTGTCGCCGAAAAAGAAGGTGTCTCTAACGTCTATACAGTGACTACCGACACAAATGCGCGACTCGAATTTCACGACGTTTTCAAGCGGGTCAGTGACGGCCAAGTGTTCCGTGTGACTTCCAATGGGGACGACATGAAGACACCTGATCGTGCGACGTTCAGTTTTGAACAGGTGAGTGCCGAGGAATGGAGTCTATCATGACACCAACCGCGGCGATTTATGGTTTCATGGCCGGTTTCGGCATCCCCGCATATGCTGCGACGTCTGTACCCGATAATGCGGAATTCCCGTATATCACATATGAGCTCGCAGCCGACGACTTTTGGGGCGGCGAAGTCATGTTGGCTATGGACATCTGGTGCCGTGGTGACTCCGAGGCGGAGCCGAATGCGAAAGCGCGTGAAGTCTCAAAGGCACTAATCGGCTGCAAGTGTATCCCATGTGACGGCGGCGGTGTCATACTGAAAAAAGGCTCGCCGTTCTGCCAGAGCATGGGTGACGCGGCCGACAGCAAGATCAAGCGCCGCCATATCAATGTGACGGCAGAGTTTATCACCTCGTTTTGAGAGGACAAGTTAAATGGCTAAGTTCACACAGATCCCAACGGATACTTTTAAGAAGCTCCAGCTTGGCGCGGGTATCCTCACTACTGAGTTCGACCCGGCGACCGGCGAGCTCACTGCGTCTAACATCATCGGCGCGACGAGCGGCGGCGTGTCGTTCGAGGCCACGCCGTCATTCACCGATTTCGGCGAGGACATCGACAACTGCCCGAAGAACACTAAAGAGCTCAAGAAGCTCGACAGCTGGGAAGCTAAAATGTCCGGCTCGTTCGTGACGATGGACACGAAGGTCGCTGTGTCTGTCATCGGCACTGCTGACGTCGCGAGCGACGACCCGACCAAGGTCGTACCCCGCAATTATGTCGATGCCAAAGATTTCAAAGACATCTGGTGGGTCGGCGACTACTCCGATATCAACGAGGACGGTTCGTCTGCCGGCAAGGCCGGTTTCATCGCGATCAAGCTCATCGACGCATTGTCGACCGGCGGTTTCAAGATCCAGTCCGGCGACAAGGCAAAGGGCACGTTTGAGTTCGAGTATACGGGCCATTACAGCCTTGAGAACATCGACACCGTACCGTTTGAAATCTATATCAAGGCTGGTTCTGCTGATAAGTAAGCATAACCTGAAGGAGGAAAATTAAATGAAACTCAGTGACATCAAGGGCGACCGCGTGCTCGACGTCATCGCCGACATCATCGATCCCATCGCAAACATGGTGCAGGACAAGGACGTCGCCGCGATGTTCAAGCGCGAAGCCGTGCCCGACGGCATGGAGGCGCGCGATTTCTTCGCGAAGCGTATGTGCAAGGGCCTGCCCGTTCTGCTCAAGAGCCATAAGGCCGACATTATCGCCATCATGGCGACGATCGAGGGCGTGACGCCTGAGCAGTATGCGGCATCACTCGATTTCCCGAAATTGTTCACCGATGTCATGGAGCTCGTGACCGACGACGCGTTCCTTAATTTTTTATCATCGCAGGAGACGGGGAAGGGCGCAGATGCGCCTGGCTCTGCCTCGGCGAGTTCCGAGGCCCGTTAAGGGTCGACGCGTTCGTCAAGTTCACACTGGCCCGCTATAGGAGAGAACGGGACGAGATGGCGTTTAAGGTATACGTCACCGACTCCCTATACCTCATGGGCCAGCAAAAGTTTATCGGTCGCCGATGGTACGACCAGATCAGGCCCAAGGTATATGAAGACATCGACGCTGCGGCAGTCGTGGCGGACGTTACGAAAAGGGCGGGATTGGTGGTCGTATGAATCTACTCGACCTCGCCGTCAAGATCACATGCGACGACCAGGCATCCAGCGAGGTCGACAAGATCGGCGACGGCATCAAAAATAAATTGGGCGCCGCCGCTAAAGTCGGTGTTGCGGCAGTGGCGGCAGTCGGCACTGCGACAATCGCCATTGGTAAGACTGCACTCGATGCATATTCGAACTATGAGCAGCTAGTCGGCGGTATCGACACCCTGTTCAAAGCTTCGTCCGGTAAGATGCAGCAGTATGCCGCAAATGCCTACCAGACAGCCGGCGTCTCAGCTAATCGCTACATGGAGATCTCGACGAGCTTCGCCGCAGCGCTGATCAGCTCACTCGGCGGCAACACCGAGGCCGCAGCCGATATGGCCAACACTGCCATCACGGACATGAGCGACAACGCCAACAAAATGGGCACGTCGCTTGAGACCGTCCAGGAAGCGTATATGTCGCTGTCGCGCGGCAACTACGAGATGCTCGACTCTCTTAAGCTCGGCTACGGTGGCACTAAATCGGAATTGGAGCGCCTGCTTTCAGATGCCGAGAAGTTCTCGGCAGCACAGGGCCAAGTACGCGATTTCTCTGTCGACTCATATTCCGATATTGTCGAGGCAATCCACATCGTGCAAGACGAGATGGGCATTACTGGCACGACGGCAGAAGAGGCAGCAACCACCATCGAAGGCTCCGTCAATATGGCGAAGGCCGCGTGGGATAACTGGCTTGCCGGCCTCGGCAACGAGGACGCGGACATGGAAGGCTTGACCGATCAGCTCGTCGGTTCTGTCGCCACGGCTGGCGAAAACATCATCCCGAGGGTCGGCCAGATCATGGAGACACTCGGCCAGACAGTCGCAGACTACGCGCCGAATGTCGGCCGCTACCTTCGCGCTACACTCATCGGTGTCCTGCCTGAAGCCGTGCAAGTGCCGTTGCATGATGCGTTCGCAGGTGCCGACAAAGTCTTTGGTAAGTTCGCGGATGTATTCAATGATAATTTGAAGCCCGCGGCAGACGCAGCGGATAGCGTTTTCAGCGCGATCGGCTCCGGCGTGACGACTTTTAGCGATAACGTCAACGACCTCGTGCTCCCTGCGATCGAAACGCTGTCACCTGCTTTCGAAGATTTCTTCGGTGCCATCGAGTATGCACAACCACTGCTCACGTTCATCGCGGACATCATCGGTACTGTATTGGCGGCGGCGATCAGTACGGCTATCAAGGTGTTCTCGGCAATCGTCGAGGTTATCGCGTTCGTCATCACAGGTTTCCAGCAGCTATATGAGGACATCAGCGGGTTTGTGGCAGGTGTCGTGCAGTTCTTCACGACTGACCTGCCTAACGCGATCAACGCGTTGGTGCAATGGTTCGCACAGTTGCCAGGCAACATCGCGGCGTTCCTGTCGACGGTCATCGCGAACGTCAGCTCCTGGGTCGCCAACATGGTGTCGAATGCCGTAAGCGCCGGCTCGCAATTCGTGTCGAACGTGGGCAATTTTTTCGCGCAGCTGCCAGGTAACATCCTCGGTTTCCTCAATTCAGTGATCACGAACGTACTGACTTGGGTGTCGCAGATGGGGCAGCAGGCCGCAAACGCCGCCACAACTTTCGCGAACAACCTCATCAACGGCCTCGCATCTATACCCGGCCAGGTGGCGTCAATTGGTGGAAATATCGTGCAGGGCTTGGTAAACGGCGTCACCGGTGCTGCCGGCAAGTTGATCGATGCTGTCAAGGGTGCTGTCGACGACGCCGTCCAGGCTGCGAAAAACCTGCTCGGCATCAAATCGCCGTCGCGTGTGTTCCGCAAGATCGGCCAGTATACGATGCAGGGCGCTGCACTCGGTGTCGACGACGATGCCGACCTGCTATTGCAGTCCACAGATAACGCGATGCGCGACATGGTGTCGAGTGCGGCCGAGTATAATACACCTGTGGCGACATTCGATAATATGCCGCTAAGTGCTTTGATTGATGAAGTCAAGCAATTACGTGAGGACATCAAGGGCATGAAGATCTACCTCAACGGCAGGACGCTCGTCGGCGGTATCGCCGACGACATGGACAGGGAGCTCGGCAGGAGGGCAGCATGGTCGGCGATGATGTGATAATCGATTCAGTAGCGCTGTGCGAGACGTATAAACTGGTCGTCAAGCATTTCGAGGCAGAGACGCCGGAGCCTAAGACACAAGTCGTCGAGATCCCATTCGGCGAAGACGTCGACATCACTGATGCATTCGGCAATGTCGCGTTCTCGCCGTACACGATGAAAATTGAGTTTCTGGCGCTATGTGACGGTGATAAGTTCCGCCAGTTGATGTCTGAAATCATGTCGCGATTCCACGGCAAGCGTTCGACATTTGAGCTATCGAATGACCCGGGATATACATATAACGGCCGTTTTAAAGTCGCTGACATCGATTACAGCGATAAGAGGTTCGGTGCGTTCACGCTCGAGGTACAAGTCGACCCATGGAAACTCAAGCCAGATCGCGAATATACGTTTAACGCATACCCTGCCGTCACGAAACAATTTGAAAGCGGCAGGAAAGTTGTCAGGCCCGAAGTCACTACGAAGCAAGACGTATATGTGACATTCAAAGGTGTACGCGAGACTTTCAGCGAAGGCACACATTCCTCTGCAAACCTCGCTTTCACGTGGGGCATGAACGAGGTGACTTTCCAGTGCAAAGACTGGTGGTTCTACCAGCAAGGTAACACTCTTGTCGTTAACGACCCGTATATCTCATATGATGCTGCGACTGGTACGATCACGCTCGCAGATGAGATCATCGAATCGTTTACGTCGCCTGTGCTCACACTCGACGACTCGAAACAGATGGTGACTGTCCGCTATTCGTGGAAGGACATGTAATGTATTTAGTCTATGTCGGCGACCAGTTTATTCATGACGCATATTCTGACGACCGCAAAGTTCACGACGGTAAACTATCTGGCGACGTCAATACGTTCCTCACACTCGAGTTTACGGTGCCGCCTACGAACCCGATGGCGAAGTCGCTCACCAAACGCGACTATGCACACCCCGTCACCGCCACTTTCGACGGCCAACGGCTCTTCCGTGGCTACATCGAGACCACTGAAGAGCAGTTGGACACCGAAGTAAAAGTCACTTGCAAAGGCGACCTCGCGATGCTTAACGATAGTATCGTGAGGCCGTATACAACGCAACAAGGCGATACGAACGGTGGTATGCAGTATATCGGGCAAGGCTATGAGACGCTGTTCAAGTGGTTTATCGGACAGCACAATGCGAATGTCGTCTACCGTGGCACAGACGGGCAAGAACACGGCACTGAGAAACGATTTCAAATCAAGTACCCATCGGGGTCGAACACGAGCCTAGCCAAAGAGTGTGCCATCCTCGACAAGCGTTCTGGCGAGAGGCCGTACTCGCAATCGAAGCCGACTACGCTGGGCGAGATACAGAGCAAGATCACCAAAGCACTCGGTGCGTATCTACAGCTGTGGTATGACGGTGACGTAAAGTGCCTCGCACTTTATGCCAATGTGCCTGAAGTCTTGAAAAACGACCAGGTGATCCAGTTTGGCCGCAACATGACTGACTATATGTTCGAAGACTCATGTGTCGACACATATACGGCAATCCGTGCACAGGGCGGTAACGATGCCAACAGTAACCCCGTCACGCTTAAGGGCATTGCCGACGGCGTGAAGTCTTCGGCATATTACAAACGTGGCGACGTCGTCTACCATATGGCGAACGCCGAGAAGTACGGTTATCGCGAATATGCTTGGAGTAATTCCGACATTACCGACGCCAATACACTTTTGGGTAACGCTATCGTGCAGCTCCAAAAGATCATGACGCCTGCGCAATCGATTGACGTGTCTGCCATGGACATGGTTTTTGTGAGTGGCAAATATAAGCACTTGCTGCCTGGCCAATTGGTAACCGTGCAGTCATATGCACATGATATCGATGTCGAGCTTTTGGTATCGTCATGTAACATCGATTTCGACTCGCCTGATTCAACAAAGTACACGATGGGCTCGTCGGCTTCGAGGATCACCAAAACATATGGGTCAATTATGGAGGAAATCACCGCAAATATGGACAAAGTGGACAATGCCGTCATGACCGCAAGTACAGCGCAGCAGACAGCACAACAGATGACGGCAGTGACTATCAGGAGTCAGGGTGCGGTCTCTCCTGTTTCGCTCGCTTCTCTCGATACTGATGCCGAGAACACCGTTATTATGCCTGCAGATGGTATATCTATATCACACGCGGTTATTGCTGCGACTGCTTCCATGCGACAACTTTATATAAAGTTCTCGGTAGCTGATGTGATACAATCAAATATAAAATTAGGAACAATTCAAGACATGCCCGCAGCGCCGGCGACACTGATCGGGTTGACAGGGTATGTCAACACTGATGGTACGGTTATCGTCGAGCAGGGCCTGAAACCTGGAATATTGTACGAAATAAGCGTAGTCTTCGTGATTGGAGTTACAAGTGTCTGATCCGATCAATTTTGTTAAAAGTTCGGGGGGTTCTGTTGATGCAGAGTTTACAGGAAATGACGCCGTGATCAGGAATCTCGTAGACATCCTCAAAGTATGCAAAAGTTATGATCAAATGCTATTAAGTTCAACCGGAGGATTGATTCATTATGAGTCCAATACTTGGTATTTAACCGAGTCTATTCCTGTGTGCGGAGACCGTGTAGTCGTAAGCGGGCATTATACGGTAATTTCTGACGATGCAGTATATAAGGCACATCTGATTTTTTATGATGTAAACAATAACATCATAGCCAAATCGTACTATAAGACAGACCAGAACAATAAAGTTGAAATGTTGCCGAAGGGCACGAAGTATATTCGTGTGCAGTATTCTATAAGTAAGGCCGAAACGGAGGATACGCGCCCCCGAGTATATGCATCCATCGACTGGTCATTTCTGGAAAACAGGAAAACGCACAGTATTGATGCCGATATAATGCAACCGGCTGTGACTCCGGAGGATACTTCATTTCTAGTCAGAGCCGGCAAGAACATGATCAATCCGGCTTACGTATACCCTACCGGCAAGTTTTTCTCATATGCATCGGGTTATTATATGAACGGCGACAAAACCGCTTGCAACACCCGTCTCATATCGATTGAACCTGGCGAGACATATGCCCTAAGCCATATATATCAATTGGTATTCTTCGACGAATTTGCCAATTTCATCGGAGGTATATCCAATTCGACGTTGGGGCTGAAATTATCTGGATTCGTAACCGATAACAATATCGTGAAACCGCCTTCGGGTATCGGTTCTAATATTGTGTTTACTACGCCGAATGAAGCCAGGTATATATCTATTACTCTATACAAGAAAAATAGTAGCGTACAACTTGAGAAAGGTTCGGAATCAACTGCATATGAGCCGTATTCGGTTAATTTCAACTGCACGATGAAGGGTATGCAATCCATTCAGCGAGTCGTCGATGTAATAGTGCCTGCTGTTATGAACAAGAAAACTATTAAACTTATCGGGGACTCTATTACGGCTGGCGTAGGTGGAACGGGATACGACGCCAGCGCAGACGGCGGCGGTGTTCTTTTGTGGAACAACACGTATACCAACGTCAAGGGGACGT
>ERZ1034669.138-NODE-138-length-33841-cov-11.279465_pt1 | contig 33841 bp, 23 predicted proteins | sample MGYA00520705_ERZ1034669 | MGnify/ENA primary metagenome ERZ1034669 (study PRJEB33766, sample SAMN09781766) | gut metagenome | biome: gut microbiome | host: Homo sapiens | place: Madagascar | study: EMG produced TPA metagenomics assembly of the PRJNA485056 data... | reverse complement strand
CGCCTATTGGGACTTTCACCTTAGAGCAATGGCATGCCCATCATACCAAAAAACTGCCTTGCCGATAAAGCAAGGCAGTCTGTTATTTCTGCTCAGCTAAGGAAACAATGGAGATATTGGTATGGCGGACGGCTTTGACAAAGTCTTCCTTTTCAATCGGAGGATAGAAGGCGAAGCCTTGCCTATAGCAGTCGTATCCCATCTCTTTAATCATACGATATTGCTCCCTGTTCTCGACACCGATAAGACCGACCTTAAGTCCGTATGCCTTTCCATCCTGGAGGAAGGAAAGAAGCTGCGTATATTTGATTCGATCGGTATCGATATGTCCGACAATATCACGTCCGATTTTGATTTCCGAGAATCCGAGTTCCTGCAAACGCTCTAAGGAAACAAATTCGCCCGTGAAACCATCGCAGATTAAGGTAACACCTAAGGATGTCCTCTTCTTAGCAAAAGGTTTCCTGGTGAGGTAATCATCGTAGATATCCTTTTCCGGAATTTCAAGAGCAAAGAAGTTCTGGGGAACATGTTCCGAAGTTATCCTGTTTTTCCTCTTCGTAGACAAGTCTTCATCTTTTAAGAAGAAAGAAGAGGTGTTGAGAGTGATGCGGCGTATACCCATAATCTTGAAGAAGGCATTTCCATACTGACGATAGAGGTCGCCCCTATAGGAGAGAAGAGCATTGGAGATAAGTCCAATCCTATTATTCTCATAAGCGACCTGAATCAGCTGAGCTGTATTGAGCTGAGTCTTACGGAAGTCATCATCCAGACGGAGCAGCATTTCAGCACCGAAGATTTGTTTGTTCTTAGCATCAAGGATAGGCTGAAGCAAGACACGGAAAGTATTGTTGGTGAACTTTTCCTTGATGGTATCGAGCCTGAAGAGCTTCTTGGAAGCAACACGGTAGTAATCGCCTTCCTCGAAGTAGATCGTATTGACTGACGTCTGTCCACGGACCGAAGCAACCCGGTCCCTCGCATGATTTAAGAAGTCTGTTGCTGCCAGATAACCCTGTGGGAAGATGATGGGAAGATAGGTGACACGAAGAGATATCGTCGGATTTTTCTTATGGTATTTCTCAACCCATTCATCAATGGATTCACAGATGCTGATGGCATCGCTTTGACCACAGTTCGGAACAAGTAAGCCAATCGAGCCTGGCGTGAAGCGATAGAGCCGTGTTCCGTTGATTCCTTCTTTCCTTCCGGAAAGGAAGCTGCGGAGGACAAGCAATGCGCCCTCGCTACCTTTTGCTTTAATCAGTTCTCCAATGGAATCGAAGCGAAGGACAATCAAATAGCCTTTGCCGTAAATCTTATAAAGATCCGTCCTGCTCTGGACAAGAGTCGAGAAGGAATTAATCAACAGATCACGGTCGTAGACATCCTCGAATCCAGCCTGATTGTTCCTGTTCTTCTTAACGAGCAAGGAGGCCTCACTAGAATCTTCTTCATAGAGAGTAAGAGAAGTTTCAAAGCTGTTTCCGTTCCTTGTCACTGCCCTCTTCGTACCAGTCTTAAGCGGGCAATCCTTGCAAGGAGCATCCAATCCATAGAGTGCCTTATAACAGATAAGGCCTGGTTTGGCATCCTTTGAGATCCTAGGGAGATTCTCACTTCCTTCTTTCAGAAGATAAGTTTTCTTATCTATCTTGTAGTAAGCGTAATCTGCCCTCTTCCTCCTAGAGGAATTGACTTGTTTCCTTTCCAGCCTCTTCTTCCGGTTCAGATAAACAACATAGTCATCCGCAATCCGGGAAGAGAAGACAAGAAGACTTTCACGAAGATAGGAATCCAGTTCCCTGTTCTCATCCTTATTCAAGAAGAAAAGAAGTCCATGAGGTTTCTTCTGTTCATCATAGATGCCATAGAAGAAACAGGAAGAGAATCCCATCCTATCCGCGTATTCCGCAATCTGAGAAGACCTCTGGCTCCGCTTGGAAGCAAAATAAGAGCCATCTTCTTCAGACGCTTCCAGAACGCCTTTCATAAACAGGTTTGAGATTTTATCTCCTTCTGCAATAAAAGGTTTATCCTCTTTCTTTCCAGTAGCGCTTAGGCTCCTAATGTATTCGTTATCTTCTTCCGAAAGAAGAATCCTTCCCGCATAACGGATAGAGAAGCTCTGAAGAATCCTTGTCAGAACAGAAGAAAGAGAGTTCTTAGCAATCTGCTTGTTATCTTCTGCAACATCTAGGCCATTGAGAAGCGTCAGAATCTTTCCGGTGGTATTCCTATACCTAGCAGAAGACCTGATAGAGGACTCATAGTCAATTCCGGAAGAAAGACGTTTTGGAAGATACCTGACAAACGGCTTCTGCCTACGGATTGCATAATGGATGTCCGGGAACAGTTCATCGATTCCAGAATATGGATAGCAGACAATCGCAAAGCGAGCGGTAAGAGTCCGCCTTGCTCCATTGCTATCCCTTCGGTTCAAGGAGAGATGTCTCTGCCTCCACCTGACCTTTTCCTTTAGATAGGAAAGAGAATCAATATGAGGGAAGAAGACATAGATGCCTTGTTCATCTAAGACAGGAGAGAACCTGATGTCATCGAATTCCTTTAATCCGTCCTTCAGTTTATTCAACAGAACATCAAACCCTTCTTCTTTCAGTCCGTCATCTTTTTCAAAGGGATAGTAGACTTCCATCAAGGCATTCCGATAAGAACCGGAGAGCGTAATCAGTTCAATCCTCCGGGTATGGAGATCATGATGGGAAATCAGAGTATGACTTTCATCAAGATAATGGAGATTCAAGCTCTTATAATCTGTTTTCGCAGCCGTAAAGCGGATATCCTTCCTAGAATCCGCTAACCCCTTGTCTTCCCTGTTCCATTCAAAGAAGTCACGGATGACATTCTCTGGATAAGAAACAATATCTGTGTTTCCTTCCCTTAATCTTCTGCGGTTCTCTCTTGAGATCTTTGTCAAAGAATCATAACCGACTTTATACAGAATCTTGCCGAAGAAATAATCATAAAGAAGGGAGCAGGCAGAAAAAACAACTAAGGCAATCAAAGAAGCCCTTGTAAGATCATCTCGTCCAGTCAGGATGGAAGAGAGCCTAAGAGCAACGCAGACTACAGATCCTAGAATACAGACGATGGTAGGGAAATAACGATAGAAAAGAAAGAAGCGCTTCAGGGTAATGATTTTCTGTTTCTTCATTCTATTCCTCCAGGATATAGCTCTGTGAGATATCATTGATGACATTCACAACAACACGCCCGACCTCCGCTTCCTTCTGCAGAATCGAAGCATAGTCATTGACATCAATCGGTTCTGCATAATTTCCTTCCACCACCTTTAAGGCAATAAAAGGAACATGATAGAGAGAACAGGCAACACCGATTCCGCCTAGGGTGCAATCCAATGCAATGTTCCGTTCTAAACCGAAAAGACGGCCATGAAGCCTCCTTGGCTCCAGTTCTTCTTTCTTCGTATAGAAATGACTTGAGGAGACAAAATCTGCTTCATAGTTCGGAGTAAAGAGTCTCTGCTTAAGAATCGGAAGAAGGAAGGAAAGAACCTGCCGAGAAGACTCTAAACGTTCTCCTAATTCACGGAGTTCACCCCATCTTCCGCCAAGAGTCGGAACCTGGTTAACATCACTTAGAACAACCGTACGGGAAACGACAACATCATTCCGGTTCCTCTCAGGGGAAAATCCACGGCATGTACCAACCGAGAGAACGAGGATTACAAAATACTTTTCAATCAAATACTGGCAGACTGCCTGTGCCCTGTAGTTGGTATAGACGTCGCAGACAAGACAGACATCCTGTCCGAACAGTTTTCCATAGGAAGCATCAAAGAGTTTCAGAATCCGTTCTTTTCTCCGCTGAGTAATCAGACTCTCGAAGAAGATCCTATCATCATGGGATGAACCAATCAGTACAATCATTCGTCTTCCTCCTTCTCATTCTCAAACGGATTGTTTGTCAAAAGCTTATTGAAGTTTTCACTGCTCCTCGGCTTTGCAAAATAGTATCCTTGGATTTCATCGCATCCGAACTGACGAAGAAGACGAACCTGCGGTTCTGAGTCAGCGCCTTCGGCGATGACTCTCTTTCCGCTTGCACGTCCTAATTCGATTAAGACACGGCAGACTTCCCGTGCCTTTGGATCAGAGACAATATTATCTACAAAGGATTTATCCAGTTTCCTGATATCAAAAGGAATATGGGAAAGATTGGCAATGTTAGAGAATCCAATACCAAAGTCGTCCCTTAAGACCTTGATGCCTTTTTCCTTCAGACGCTGAATGATGGAAATAGAAATGAAAGGATTCGCCTGGCTTGTCGTCTCCGTGATTTCAATCTGAATCAGTTCTGGTGAAATACGGTATTTCTTCAGCCTCTCATCGAGAATATCAATGAACTTGGGAGAATAGAACTCATACAAAGAGAAGTTCCTGCTGACAGGAAGGACACGACGTCCTTTTTTCTTTACTGCGTTTAAATCCTTTAAGACTTGTTCTAGAACAAACCTATCCAATTCATGAATCAGTCCAGCATCTTCTACCCGCTTTAAGAACTGGGATGGAGTCAAAAGGCCATGTTCTTTCGTATTCCAACGGATCAATGCTTCGCTCGAGCAGTAACGGTTCGTGTGAAGATTGAACTTACCTTGATAGTAGACAACAAACTCATGGTTCTTGAATGCTTCTAAGATTACCTGCTCATCGCTTTCATTCTTGCTCTTACGGAATTCTGGCTGGTAGAATTTCCTGATTTCGACATCCTTCCTTGCCTTTTTCCGGGCAATGGCCGCATTTTCAAAGGATTCAATCGGCTTCTCGCCATCCTTGACCGGTTCGATACCAAAAGTAGGGAAGACAAAAAGATGAAGCTTATAGTTGTTCGAAATATTGAATAGCTCGTTGGAAATATCGTCTAATACTTTCCTGACCTGAGTGCGTTCTAATCCAAAGAAATAAAGGAAGAACTCACCATTTCCAAAGCCATAAAGAATAACAAAGTCTGCTTTGTCATGTTGGGTCGGAAGGAACTGATGATCCAAATATTCGATGGTACGGAGGGAATACTGATGAAGCGGCTTGGCACTCTGTTCTGCACCAAGGAAGAGAGGAGCAACGCCTGCAAAGGAAACCGCATAGCGCTCTTCTTTCTTATGGCGTCTTTTATGAAGAAGGAAGTTGACACGGTCCTCTAAATCCTGGCGGTTATAATACCGGACATCTTTTCCGAAAAGATACCGGTTTTGCATCAAACGGATTTTTTCCCGGCGTTTTACGTTGAAATAAGCGACAAAAAACCAAACAAAGAAGAAACAGGTTGCAATCGTCAGGAAGAAAAGAAGAAGGGAAATCCATCCATAGGCTTTCCTTCCGGCAATGCCAATAACAACAATAAACGCAATCAGTTCAATCAGAAGGATGCCCGAGAGAACTGCAGCAAAGAAACGATATCGTTTAGTGTTACGCCACATTACTTGTCGTCCCCCTTCTTCTTATTCAGCATCTCATTGAGCCTTTCTTCTTTCAGGCGTTTCTTGTCTTCCTCTGAAAGAGTAGGAGTACTGCCACTTAACGGAGCAGCTTCTTTCTCCTCTGGCTCTTTCCTAGCACGATAGACATCGATTCCACAGGAAATAATGACAAAGAATGCCGGAATGAGAAGAAGCACGACAAGACCAAAAGGAGAGGCAATGAACTTCCTGAAGCCGCCCAGTGCAGGGGAATTGACTTTCACTACACCAAGCAATTCTTTTTCGGAGAACACCTGATACTGTCCTTTTTCTGCTTGATGGGCAGAAGTATTGATACCAGCGACATAGAAAAGATAGCGGCCTTCTCCTTCTTTCTTCGTTTCATCCACTAAGATATAACGAAGACGGTGAGTCATAACCCTATTGATATTACTTGTCTCTTCATTATAAGTATCCTTCAATGCATCGATTTTGGATGCTGAAGTGTAGCTTCCTTCATAGCAATCCCTGAAGGTAAGGTCAATATGCTTCTCTTTTGTTGTCGAATGGGAAATGTCTTCCCATTCCTTATAAATAGAAGCGGGGGAGTCCTTATGAGTGACGATTGCCGTTTTAACCGGATACTCCGGCTCCATAGAATCCGTCTGGACAAGGAAGTTTCCGTATCCGTAAATCAGACTCTGGTTATAGTTATTCTTCTTGTCTGCCCTTCCAAGAATAAAACCAACAGCAAAGAAAACAAAGAAAGCACCGAAAAGAATCGTAAAGACCCAGGAAAGGATCTTACCTGTCAACTGAAGCTTTGTCAGTTTTTTTCCTTCTTTGTTTTTCATTTACCGGCCAAGTACCTTTCCATGATAGACTCTGCTAATCGCTTTCGCTTCCTTATAGAAGGAGAAGACATGAGCTTCCTCTTCCTTTGTCGTAAACGTATTCTCTTTCTGATAGAACGTATGGTCCTTCAAAGCAACGATATATTCTTTCCTCTTTGCTTCTCCAAAGAGAGAAATCTTACGAAACGGGCCTTTTTCTTCTATCTTCTGTTTCCCTTCTTCCACAGCAGTCTCTTCTTTAGTCTCATCCTCTTCCAAACGATAATCGTAAAGATGATTGGTCAGCCTATTATAATAGGAAACCTTATTGGTCTCCTCTTCTTCATCCGAAAGAAGATTCTTCGTATCCTGATAAGTAGAGGCAATGACTTTCTCTAAAGAGAACTCCTCTCCCTTATGGAGACGATAGGTAAGATATTCGAAAGGAGAGCAATTCGAAGGATACCTGATATCCCTGTTCCTCTCGCTCTGGCTATGCTCGACATGGAACTCCTTGGCTGCTTTGACAATACTCTGTCGGAAAGCGTCAAGATATTCCTGTTCTTCTTTTGCACGCTGGCGATAGAAGGCTCTTCTCGCCTCCCTTTCCTTCTTCTTCTCTCTTTCCCTGTTCTGCTTCGTGACTTCATCGAAGATCAACTGATTTTTTTCTTTGCGCTTAAGAAGTTCCCTGGTTTCCCTGTACTCTTTCTGCGCTTTTTCTTTATCCTGATAGTCTTTTAAATAATAGGCACGTTCTGTCTCACTCTCTGTATTCGGAAGAACAACATCTGCTTTTTCCTTCCTGAAATTCAGATAAGAAGAGTCTACACGGACAAAAGAAATCGGTCCTTGATGCAAGGGTCCAAAGACAAAAGCCTCATCATCCATAGAAGTAACAATCGTCGGCTGATAGACCCTCTGTTTCTGCCTTACCTTTTCCGGCCTGTCTTTTCCCTGCAAAGCCAAATAGTTTGCAAGCCTTAGAACATTCAGTCTCGCAATATCATCACCGTCAAAAAGGGCAAAGTCTTCTTTAACAGAATATCCAACACCGAGCCGGTTATAGGAAGCTAAAAAGAGAAAGAGCTCATAGCATTTATGATAAAGAGGATTCTTTCGGATGATATTCGTCTGAAGAATCGGAGCACGGACATTCTTCTCGGTCTTCAGTTCACGCCTGAAGGGAGAATTGTAATAATAAAGAATATACTCACGCCTAAGCTTGATTCGTTCGATATAATCATTGGATTTAATGGCTTCCGGATCTTTCTTCGGAGTGATAACAGTGACTTTTGTCTCAATATTGACCTTCTTGCCATTCACATCCGACTCATTCTTAAACGAAAGAATCTCGTGATGCTTAAGCTCACCGAAAGTCTTAACATACTCATAACGTTTCTCGACAAAAAGAACAAGCCTGCGGATCAAAGTCGCAACAAACCGGTTCTCGTAGGTATGAAGATCATCCTCCGTTCCAATATTGAGAAGCTTGGATGGAATGACATCTCCGTTCTCTGCAATCGATTTGATGTAAGCCGTGTGGCTTGCAAGATGCTGAACCGTCTCTGCATTGACCTTACGAACCAATTCCACAGGGACAAGATTCTGTACTTCTTTCGTATTCCTTCTTGGATTATTGATGATTGTACCAAGATCGGGAAGAGCATCCTCAATCCTCTCAATCCAAGACAAATCAAAAGAAGAAGACTCAATACGATCAAGCCGCCTATAGGTGTTCTTGCCGTTTTTCAGTGAAAGAAAAAGCTCATCGGCTTCTTCATTGTCTTTCAGAAGCGAGGAGGAAAGGTTCCTCCAAGAACGATAGAGCTTTGCCTCACGTGAATTCTTATCCATAGATTAACTATTTGCTAACAAGTTCTTGATGTAATTATGTGCCCTAGGGAAGTTGCCCTCTCCATAGAGTTCATCTAATTTAACTAAGAGCTGATTCAACTGATCTTTCAAGAAAGCAATATTGAGAGATTCAAACTTCTTCAGGACCTTGTTGGTCAACCTGAAGTCATATCCGCCCCTCTCCGTTCCTCCACAGCCGATATAGACTGGAATAAAGGTTTCTAGTTGCTTCCTGATACGATTACCGAAGGCAAGATGGAACTTCTTGATGACAAAGTCATCGAGTTCATTGAACTTGCTGACCCTGTTCTCCGTAATCGGATACTGACTTAAGGCATCCTGATAAAGAGAGACAATCTGACTATACGGAATATGCATTGCATCCTGATCTTCGGCTTCAAAGGCACGTCCTTTATCATCAAAGAAGATCGAGATAGCACGGTCATAGACCTTATCCGAAATGGTGAAGGTGGAATCATCGTTGTTTGCAGTTCCGAAGAACTCAACATTCTGCGGAATCAGAAGCTTACCATTCTTGAACTGGAGCGGATCATTGGGAACCACATCGGGAATCAAATCAATCTGCCAATCATTCGGATCACGCATTTCCATGATGGAGAGGAATTCAGCGAAGTAGTACTCAATACGAGCCAAGTTCCTTTCATCAAGGACAATAACATCGAGATCCTTACGATAGGTTGTGGTGTATAAAGCACGAAGGAACTCCGTTTCATTGAACTTCTTTGTGAACTCGTTGTAGTAACCGATCAGTTCCGAGCGATCCTTCCAGGATGGCTGAACAGGGATAATCGAAGAATCAAAGGAGAAGAACTTTCCAAGCGCATAGGCCAAGGAAGTCTTACCAGTACCAGAGATACCCTCTAAGATAATGAGCTTAGAAGTAGCCCTACCTGCAAAGAGCTGACGGATAACATCAATCTTATAGTAAAGATGAAGCTTGGATGCTGCAAAATTACGGAATGCATTGCATAATTCTTCCAAAGAGAGTTCTGGCACGTTGGGAATGTTAGTATCCATTCCCTTGTACTGCTGATCGACACGGGTAAGCTTGGGGAAACGGGAAGCGACTTCCTGAACGGTCTCTTCTTCTTTCTTTTTTTCTTCTTCCGGAGAGAGTCCTAAATAGGTAGTCTTCCTATTAAGGATTTTGTCTTTCTCCTGGACCGAAAGATAAAGTTCATAGTTCAATCGTTCCACCTGTCTTCTCAGTTCATCCTTATCCAGTTCTTTCTTGACAAAGCGGATATACTTCCGGCAAAGGAAGAAAATCAGATACCCGACACCAAAGATAGCAGCGGCAAAGAGAATGGCAAAGATAACAAAGAAAGTCCATCCAGCAGCTCCGAACTCTCCTTTGGTAGAGTTGAGAAGCTCGCCGTAGTACTTAAAGTTATCCGAAACATCTGTCCACGGAGAGACGACTCTCTTGGAGAAGAAACGGACAAAGTCCCACCAGAAGCGGACTAACCTGTCATGAAGATATTCGAAGTATGCTTGCATATCTTTTACCTCTCTCGTGCGATTTCGAAGCTAATAGAGCTAAGGAAACTAGCTCCCCTTGTCTGATTGATGCAGTCTCTATCCCATCCCTCCCTATAGAGAGAAAGAATAATCTTACGCGGCTGATTCCGATACAGGGGCAGAATCCACAGGGAATCCTTGCCACCTAAGCTTGATAGGGAAATGGAATTTTCTTTTTCGATTATCCTTCCATTGGACCTTGACGCCTCAAGATCAAGTAGATGCACGCCTTGCTTGTGCAAACTATCAAAGGAAGAATAATCGTAGTTCTTCTTTCCATCGCTCTCTATGTCTTTATCCATTATATCAGAATAAACGGTTTTTTCCCGCATCGAGACGTTTCCATAGAGGGTTTCATAGCGTTGGCCTTTTTTTCGCCTTCCATCATCGTCTCCCGTATATTCATAGTCATCATAATATCCATCGTATCCTGTATCGAGAATCCCGCCAAAGAGAGTCGTTCCCTCTTTATAAGGATCAATAACCGAAAACGAACGAATATTCGGATACCTGTTTTTCTCTTTTTCCGTCAACGACGGAACAAAGAGAGAAACACGTAACGCTTTATTCAAGGTATTCCTTCGTTTGACAAACTTAGCTAGCTCAGCATCTGACCTATCCGGATACCTTTTTTTAGCCCTTTCCCGATTCTTCTTCTCATCTGGAAGGAAAGAGCACTTCTTCGGATCAAGAGTCACATAGACATCATCATCTGCCTTAAGATAGAGTTCCTGTTGATAGAAACCACGTTCGGCTACCCCTGGAGTAAAAGGAATTCCAGTATGTGTATCCGTCAGTCCCGTGTAGTTCTGATAGAAAAGCGGAGAGGAGCTTTGATCATCAAAGAGGGTTCCATATCCCATCGAAGAAACCGGCTGGAACAAATCCCTCTGATTCAAATCCGAATCATTCAGGCTGCTCTTATATCCAGAATCCTCTTTTGTTGATATCCTCAGTTCACGATCGGAATCAATCGTGACCTTGACAGTATCCAGATGAAGAATGCGGGCAGAAGCATACCAAGCCAAGGATGTCGATACAGAGAGGACAAGAAGGGAAATCCTTGCAAGATACCTCCCCCTGACCAGCTTTGATCTTTTCTTCATGCCTAGCTCACCTTATTGATTTCGAAGGTAAGACCTAAAGAGAACCTGCTCTCTAAGGTATTATCCGTGACCTGATGGTCCCAGCCTTCCCTATAGAGAGTAAAACCGACTTCTGCAACAGCAGCCTCATCATCGCTTGTCGTGCAGAGAACTTTTCCGCCAGAGAGCTTACCTTGGACCCTATCCGGTGCAACAGTCTTCCTCGTCTCGTAATAGGCTTTTCCCCTCTTAAGAGAAGAGTAATCACGGATCCTATTGACTCCGCTTCTATGCTTGGCAAGGAAGCAGTTATCTAAGCTTGGATCTTGATCCGAGACAGTGTTGATATTATCAACCTTCTCCTGTCCGGATACTTCCTGATTCTTCGTATAGTTCTTATTACCAGCATAGGTTCCATAAAGAACCTCACGGGATCCAAACTCATAGGAATCATAATCATAATAGCCATCATGGTTGAGATCCAGAAGACCCGCAACTGTCGTATAGGAAACACTCTCCTCTTTCGAAGTCGGAGCAAGGAGGAAGTCCTCCTCATGGTCCGTTTCAACAAAGATACGAAGTGCATCCTTGATTGTCGAGTCTTCCTTGCCACTGCTATTTGTTGCAATGGCTTGAGCATCACTGAGCCAGATATTCTGGTTCTTCGAATAGACCGGATCACTAAGATGACCAATCTTCAAAACACGGAAAGCAAAGGGAAGATAGACGTACTCCTCTTTCTTTGCTTCTTTCTGATCCATTTCTCCAGCATGGAGAGAAGAATAGAGCTTAAAGTCCGAATGAGACTTCTTCTGATAAGAGTCGCTTGTACGATCCCAGTCAAAATCTTTTGTAGTAACCGGATAGAGAGCATTGGATGCATAACCCCGTTCAGAAAGATAGTAGCTCAGGATATTGCTAGAAAGCGGGCTTCCCGGCTTCCTGAAGACATAATCCTTTCCGTTCAATTTCTCATGCGTCCTGCCTTTTTCCTCAAGTCCGTGGATAAAGGAATCCAGCGTTGCCTGAGAAGAGAAATTCTCTTCTTCAATCTTAAGTCCAATCTGAAGCTGTTCGGTATTGGATACCGAAGTGCCTCCATAGGAAAGACTTGCTCTGGTAGCATACGCATACCAAGCCGTCGTTCCGGAAATGACACCAGTGAAACTGATGACCAAACCGATTGCGCTAAGAGATAAGACCACAGATTTTCTATTCATTCAAGCCTCAGCAAAACGAAAGCGACCCTGAAAAATCAACTTATTGTTTCAAAAAGAAAGAAAAATTAGTTCTGGGAAGTAGATGAATTCGGAACAGAGTTATGCTTCTCAAGTTTAGGAATTTCAAAACTCCTACCAACACGATAGTTAGCACCAATGACTTTGGTAGCATCCCAAATAGCAGTGGTAGAACCTTCGAGAACCTGCCAGCCTTCCCTGAAGATTGTGACATTAACAGTCAAGGTTTGATTGGCAGGAATAACACCGATATAGTTCGTGTAGTCAATGCCATCTTTTGTGCTCATCTCCGCAGCGGAATAGGAAATTTCTTTGCTGTTGGCAGATCCATAGTCAATAGCAGTAGAATTGTTATCCAACTCATACTTAGCCATGGTATCATCAGCTCCATCGCCATTCAGGTCAAGATGTCCGTGAGTAACAGTCTCACCGCCAGCCTTGGAAACAAGACGATTTACATCGGCAGTACCATCCTTAGAGGAGAAGTGAACACGAATAGCAGAAGAAATATCCGTTTTTCCCTCTGCTTCGTTTCCATCAACGTCTTTTCCTTCAATAGTGATGTCACTCAGACCAAGCTTAGAATCTCTGTTAAGAAGAGTGTTACTACTATTTCCATCAATGTCAAGAACACGGAAAGTGAGCGGGAAAGTGACATAGTCCGTATTGACTGCATCTTCCCAATCAGTATAAGGTCCATGCTGATAGACAGGATTAGACTTCAGGCCATTCAATTCAGCATTTCTTTCCTGATTACCAGCAGTGACCGGCTTTAAAACAGTAACAGTTTCTTGATCAGCTTCCGCACGAGTGGTCTTCAGATAGTTGGCAATATCATTGGGTGTAAGGGAAGACTTAAAAGTAAGTCCTTCACCTGTTCCAACAGCAACCTGAAGGTTCTCCGTGCATTTTGCGCTAGAGCCGCTGACAGCAGCAGTAGCAAGTGTCGAATATTGATACCATGCGATAGTGCCGCCGATAGATCCAATAAAAGCAAGGCCCCTAGCGGAAGAAAGCATGATAGCACCTAATTTAATTTTGCATGTCTTCATATGCTTGGATATCAACTCCTAGTTTAACTGTCGCATCCTTTGGCGGCTCAACATAGTTACTAGACTGTGGATCTCCTCCCTCGAGCCAGACAAGCCTCGTATAACGACGGGTCTGTCCCGGAAGGAACGCATACTGTTCATAATGGCAGATCTTATCTGCGGAAGAGAACCTCTCTGCAACACCTAAAGACTTATCATCATCGGTGATGTATTCCTGGAATGTTCCGTGTTTTTTATTATAGGTAGCACTCCGCTTCGCATAGATTTTTCCATCATGTTCGTCTTTTGTCTCATCATCCATCGAATGATCATAGATTTTGACTCTCCTAGTATCAGCTAAGGAAATCTTGTTTCCTTCGCTGTCTGTATAAGGAGTATCCGAAAGGATATTGAAGTCCCTGTCATACCGACAGGTCTTCGTACCGGTATTCCGGATGAAGAAGGTATATTTAAAGAACGTCAGGGAAACTGGCGTTTCACCATCCTTCACGGCACCATAAAGATAGTTATTCCCTTCATCATCGATATTACTATCCCCGTAGTTCCGCCTAAGCTCTAAGTAACTTGCTTCGTGGAACGTAGGAAGATTGTCATCGATTTTCAGATAGGAAGTCTTGTCTTCGAACGATGATTTCGTCGCAATTGCTAAAGATACGTCTCCAGAGTCGAGAGAAACCGTAAAAGTACCCGTATGGCGTCCCAAGAAAGAGACAATGCCCAGCACGGTCCTTCCGGCAAACCCGACTGCAGAAACAATAGCTACTATTCTGCGGCGTTTGCGTTTTTTCACATATTCTAGTTCAACCATAAAATAAGCCAAACCGAAAGAATGACGACTCAAATTTCAAATATCCCGAAGATCAGATACCAAATAGTATGCCTATTGTCCAATTCACACTTCTCAGCCCTGACCTTGAGGAAACTGGCTGCCTTCTGCGTAGAAAGGCCCTATAGCTTTGCGTCACGGAATCGCTTCCGTTTTGCTTTTCTCGAAAAAATTTTATCACAGGCAAAAAATAGAGTCAATAAAAGAGGCGGCTTGCACCGCCCCTCTTTCTTTTACTTTTCTTCGCTTCCTTTATCCTGCTCTTTCAGCTCTTCCATCAGTTCTTTACGAAGCTGGGCTTTCTGCTCATCCGATAGTTGATTCCTTTGAATGGGTTCAGCCTTAGTAGACTTACGGACATAAAGGACAAGACCAACAATATTCGCTGCTAATAATAAGAATAAAGGAAGAACAAATAAGCAGAAATAGAATGTTGTATGATTCCTCAAATATCCAAAGAAACCTTTTGCATTAAGAATATCAGCAGTAGTCCTGCTAGATAACTTAACAAGCCTGATAACACTCACAACAAGAAGGAAAACCGTAATAGCGAAATCAAGCCCAAAAAGGATAATGTACAGCGCTTTCTTACTTTTTTTCATTGAAAATATTTACCAATTTACCGACTTTGTTTAGTTTAGCATAGCAAATATAAGCTGTCAAACTTATTCAACAAAAAGCCAGACAAGTGCAATAGTCATCCCTGCCCTCGCTAGGATTGCAATCACTGCACCAGCATCCGTCTCCGGCACCATTGCCTGGTTCACTGTCAATCGTAGCGTGACTGTTAATGGTTCTAATTTCAACGCAGTTGCTCAAGATGGTGACTTATCTATTGATCTTGATAAGTCTTTGGTCGGCGTTGTTGCAGATAGAGATTCAGTTCAAATGGCTGAAAAGACAAGCTTAACTGATGCTTCTTATAATCCAACTTCTAGCACACTCTATACGAAGATTTTAGGCGAAGATAACAATAATACTATTGTTGCGGGGTTTATGGATTTAGGCAAAGCCACTGTGTCTGATACGGGAGGAGTCGCTGGTGCTGATGAAAGTAACCCTGACTGTCTTATATGAATGGAAGCGGCGAGAGCCAAACCACAGGTTATTATGGTGTTTCTTGGACTTGGGAATTTACTTATGTTTTCAAGTCTAATGCTAATGATATGGGCTTGTTCTTCAATATTAAGGATTCTGAAATCGGTATTAAGAACAAAGATGATGACAGTAATAAGAAGAACAGGAACAACACTGAATATGATCAAAATACTAATAAAGAGGTGGGAAAAAGCTTCCGCTTAGCCAGGCAGGCAGAAGAAAATACCAATGATAAGAATGAACACCAGAAAATAGTGTGGGCACCGAAAGGAAGCGATGATTCTCATTTTACAGGCACGGCAAAAGTAGACACAGCTGTGTTTGGTACAGGTATACCCCATAAGGTTAATGGAACCAGTGCCTCAACTGCTACTGATTTAGCTAAAGATTATAAGACACATAATGATAGCAATGGCTATTGCTTTTTGGGTCGTTTAACATCTACAGCCGCAAATATTAGGGTAAAGTGCACCGCATGGTTTGAAGGAACCGATTCTAATGTTGTCAACGATGCTTTAAATCAGGTTGTCACCACGGCACAAAGATTTTACGTTCGCAAATTAGCAAAATAACCGCTTTAGGAATTGAACTAAAGCTTAATAAAAAGCAGCCTATTTTTCAATAGGCTGCTTTTTTACTTATTACTAAGGTTGCTTATTTTGAAAATTGTCAAGTAGCAGATGTTTTTTCACTCAAGTGCTTAATGCTATAAGCGCCTTCCAACATTCAGGCGTTTATAAAAATGAGTGCTATCTTTTGATATCAATAACCTATTTACTTAGGCAGATTCACGAGCGTAAAACTTCATTGTTGTACCAATAGAGGAAATATTGTCCAGATTGTCAGAAATCATATTAGCATCTAATCCTTCAAACCATACGACGACCTGAACAGTAGCTGTTGCCTTGTTGGTTTTTTCATCTTTATCGCATTTTGCAAGCCAATCACCACGTTTATTGTTATCTGCGCCGTTATCAAGAGCAAGAGTATTTAAAGAAGCATTATTATTTGAAATCAAGCCATGGGTAGTCGTACTTGCACTAGTGTACGGAGTAGTAGCATCTACGCTAGAAACATATCCTAATGGTTTTTCTGTGGTTCCATTAACTTCTGCTGTAGAAGCCAAAGGTGCCCAAACAATAGAACTATTAGTACTAGTACTAGTAACCGATTGCCTAAAAACTCTAAATGCGGTTTTGGTTGCTCCACTAGTTCCGTCTGTAGCAGATGAACCACTTGCATTAAAGAAAATATCATAATTAGACTTTGAATTTGTGACATCAATACTGAACGTCAATTTCCAAGAGACACCATAATAGTAATTGGAATTTGTATCATATCGTTGAGAAACAGTCTTATATTTATGTTCACCATGTTCCACATCAGTCCAAAATGGGGTCGTTGCTGTTAAAGCGGTTCCACTATAAGATGCATCTAATAATTTTACGCCATCCTGAACCGTGATAGTTTGAGTGTTAGAATCCTGGTTTTCTGAAACGGTTACTCCTTTGCCATCTGTTGCAGTAACAATCAATTCACCCTCATTTGTACCTGCTAAGAAGGTACCTCCTGTAACAGTGGCTTCACGCGTCGCAGTAAACCAGGCGACGGTGCCGGAGACGGATGCTGCTGCAGTGACTGCGATCCTAGCGAGGGCAGGGATGACTACTGCGCTTTTCTTGAGTTTTGTCATATTTTTCTGTTTTTCCTTTTCATTTCATTGTCGTGCCGCGGCAGTGTTCCTTGTTAAGGTACCAGAACCGCAAAAGGGTAACCCTTTCCCCCTCCAGCGGAGAAGGACACGATTACTTTTTAGACGATAGGTGTTGTTTCTTTTGTTCTAGCATGGGACAATGCGTGAACCAGAAGCAAAATTAATTTACATTAGCTTTTTTGAATTGTCAAGAAATCAAATGAGAAAAAGCAGGGTATGATATTGCTTTTCCTATCTCCTATATTATTAGACACCTTATTGATTTATTTGCTTTATACATTATATAATAAGACAAAACATCGAAATTCTATTTCTGACTAGGGGGTAATATCCGTGGATAAGCAAACTCTTCTTTCTTTCTGCAAAGCAAGGCAGACGCTTTATCCTCTCCTTGGTATTGCCCTCATTGAATCGGATAGTTTTTCTTATGCAGATTATCTTTTCGCTTCTCCATCCTTGAAGGAAAGGGTGGATGCCGGAAAAGAAACAGGTTCTTTTTCTCCTAGTTTTGATGTCTATAACAGGAGGAGAAAGGCAAAGAAATGCCAAGGCTCCGATAGTATTCATTTCTTTTTCCAAGGTGCAAGCTATGAGAGGATCAGGTTTTATCTTTCCAGTAATCAAGATAAGGACCTATATGTTGCTTTTATCCGTAGGGTCAATGTAAACACCAATAATCCTAAATACAATAACTTTATTGTTTCCAGAAACAACAATCTTTCTTCTTTGTTCGAGCTGGTTCTCATTGTAAACAAGAAAGAAGATAGCTACCTTGTTGTCCATCGCAATCAAGTCTGGGGAGAAGAAAAAGCAAAACCAAACTTTGTTTCCAGGGTTGCAGATTTTTCGGTAGCGGCGATCCATCCCAAAGACAGAAATCGTTTCCTTTCTCTATAGGAACCCTGACTTCTGGAAGGAAAGAACTAGTTCGAATCCAAACGGATTTGTGAATGACTTCTTCCGTGTCAAATCCATCAGGAAGGAATACAGATGGAGAGAATTCTATATCATCGACAGGAAAGAGCCTGACTTCTATAGGCTCTGTGTCAGGTATGTCAACAACCCTGTCGAAGAAATGTTTTTATCGAGTCATTACGACAATGTTATCACAGAAGACTATATCTTCGATGGTCTTACTGGTCTTAGGAACCGGCATGGCTTTGAAAAAGCAGAAAGCAGAATTGCTAGGAAAAAGGAAAAGAAGACCTTTACGCTGATTTCCATCGATATCGATAACTTTAAGATTATCAATGATCTCTATGGCCACGCCTTTGGAGATGAAGTGCTGACAAAGAGGGCAAAAGATCTAAGAAGGGTCTTTGGATATCAGAACCTGACTTCTCGGACTGGAGGAGATGAATTTTCGGTTCTCTTCACCAATCAGAGCTACCAAGACTTAGAACCCTCTATCAAGAAATTCGCAACCAGGCAGCATAGTGTCAGGCATAACGAAAAGAATATCTGCTTTACGGTTTCGATTGGTATTGCCACCTATCCAGACCAAGCAAGCAGTCTCGATGAGCTTGCCAAAAAGAGTGACCGGGCCCTCTATGCCGTTAAGAGGAACGGAAAGAAGAATTATTCTTTATACAACAAAGACAGGGAGAAGTTCACTCAATCCCAGATTGGATTCTCGTTCCAGGACAGGCATGAATCGTATCCAGGAGGAAGGTTGTTCTATCCTGCAGACAGGAACGATAACGAAATCCTTCATCTGAATCAGGAAAGGATCAACCTTTCCGGATATGATTCCTTAGAGGATTTCCGTTCTAAGACCGAAGGCTCTCTTTCTTCCTTATTCGATGAAGCAGATATCAGGGAAAGGAAGAAGGAATCGAATAAGCTCGTTACTATCTATAGAAAAGCAAAAAGCGGAGATAGAATTCCGCTCCTTATCAAAACAAGAAGGGTCCATCATCCTCTCTTCGGAGATGTCTTCTATGCTGCCTTGCTCCCTGTTGATCGATAGCAAAAGAAAAGGCGGAGATTAGCTCCGTCTTTTTCCTTGGTACCGTCTTTTTTCTCTCTCTGATAGAGAGAAATATTTTATTTTCTTCTTCCGCTCCGGGAGAGGGTAATGAATATCGAATTGATTCGGATTGCGTTTTGCAATCACCCACTTTAGTTTGGAAATAACACCGACTACATTGCTGAATCCATAGACGAAAGTAAAGACAGGAGAAAGCAGGATTCCTTTCCACCTGCCTTTCAAACGATAGTCCCTTCCGAGTTTTCTTCGGTCTAAGAAGACCGCAACGAAACTTTGCAGAATGCAGAAGAGCAGAAGAACAGCAATGACTTCCACGGCCCTAATTAATAGATCATAGATAGCAGCCTGTCCAAGTAACTGGTTCTGCCTTGTCTTTGAAAGAGCATTGAATGTACTGTTATCCCAATAATAGAAACGGATAAAGAAATTATCGTGGTGATAGTTCGAGATTCCGACTTTTGAAAAGTATCCGTCTAGAAGTTGTATTCCACCGAACCCTTGAATCAGCCTGATAATGGCATAGAAGATATAGTAAATCGGGAACCAGAGGAAGCAGATAACACTAATAGGATTAAATCCAATCTGAATCAACCTATCCAGATACCTTAGATTTCCAGTCTTAAAGAACCTCACAATCCTCTTCCATCCATCGGTGAAGAAGAGCTTATTCAAGGAATGTCCTAAACGGATAAGACGACAGAAGGTATCCCGGAAAGAACTTGGCTGATCTTCATAGACAATCGCATCGGTATTGAAGTAGCACTTGTATCCGTCATAAAGACGATTAAGACAGAATTCAGCATCTTCCGCTGCTCCCATCGCATCCCATCCATTCCTCTTCTCTGCGACTTCACGGGTGAAGGTAAGACCTGGGCCAGGAGTCCTAGAAGTAGAATGAACCGCTTGACGGAAAGTGTTCTGAAGTCGGCTATCCTTTGTATAGAAAAGAGCACAGGTTTCTGTCCAGATGTTCTGCTTCAGGTTGCTGGCAGCTTCATAGGCTCTTACAATCTTTGCTCCACCGGAGATAGAATTGTTCCTCTGACGGACAAAGTCTGGATGCAAAAAATTATCGGCATCGATGCGGATAAAGAATTCAGTATCTTTGTCTTCTTTTAAAATCTGCTGCCTCCTATAACGGAGAGGATAGCTGACCCTGGCATGATCTGGATCAGGGTCATTCAAGACGTAGACCTTTGCACCTGCCTTTTCTGCTTCGGTTGCAGTTCTGTCTTTACAGTTATGGGCACAGACATAAACTTTGAGTTTGTCTTTTGGATAGTTTTGATTCTGAAGAACAGCTTTGACTGTCTTTCCAATGACTTCTTCTTCGTTATGAGCAGCTATAACAATAGCGACTTTATGATAGTCATTGGATTCTTTCCAATGTCTTCGTTTTAGGAAAAAGAAAAGAAATTGCGGAATAAAGGATATGGAAACCAAAATAACCGCAACTAGGTTCACCCAGAAAAGAATATAGAGAGTAATATCCATAGGATTCATAACTAAACTATATGTGTTACCACGAAGAAAGTCAAAGAGATTTTTCTAGTTTGTATTTCTTATCTTTTGTTCTTTTCCTTTTTTGAATTCTAATGGATGAAATGAAGATGTCTAACTATTATTAGCTAAGGAATCTATCAATCTACAAGCCAAGACAAAAGATTGTACTCATTCGAAAGATAGAATGTCGGAACATCGAAAGGAGTGACTCCTTCCATAATTGTAATCTTTTCCTTGTCATTAACCTCGGATAAGGCAGCTGAGGAAATACAAGATAGGAGTCCGGTTCTACATCTTTGTCTTTCCCATACTTTCTAAGCCCGTCACCAGCAGTGAGCAGATCCAGATTTCCTTCTTGGCTAGTTGGCTTTCCACTGCCACCATGCAGATAGAGAATAAGAGGAAGATTCTTTTCTATCTTCTTTGGAGAATAAAGGAAATAGCTGAAATTCTGTCCAGAACGACTTCTTTCTTTCTAGATTTACAGCAAACCCATCGTCTGCTTTTATTCAACAAAAACCTGGCATTGCTTTGCCAGGCATATTTTATGGTGGAGCTGACGAGGATCGAACTCGCGACCTCCTCGTTGCGAACGAGACGCTCTCCCAACTGAGCTACAGCCCCAGAACAAGAATAGATTCTATCAAAAAGAAGGAAGTAATTCAATTTAAGATAAATACTCAAGAATCACAGAATAGGCTTTGACAAGGTCATCCCTTTTCCTAGCTGCATTCGCACTAGAGGAAGAAGGAAGAGAGATATTATCCTTATCAAAATAGATCTGATAAAGTTCACTTGCTTTCTTCCCTGTAGTGAAGACTTTTTCAATCGGATATTTTTGTAATATCGCTTTGATATCCATTGGAACTACGTTCTTGATGGATGTGTCACTAGAGGCATGAATATCGCAGCTGTAAATAACATCACTGAGTGCAATATGATGCTTCGTAAGAAACTCTTTTCTCTCCTGTATCGTAAGAGGAACCTTTTCCTTGAAGAGAGCAGCTAGAACCGGAAAGAAACGATTGTTCTTATGTGCATAGTAAAAGCCTTGTTTCCGGCTTTCCTTAGACGGAAAGGAACCGAGAATCAGAATTCTTGCTCCTTCTGGAAGAAAAGAAGGAAGAGAAGAATGAGTTACATGTTCATAAAGCTGTTTCATCTGCAGACTATTATAATAAAGGTAATATGAAAATCCTATCTTGTCTCTGTTCCTATAAGGGATGTCTTTCCTCAAAGGAAGCAAACGAAATCATCTTAAACCACAATCATATAAACCATCCAGATAAAGAGGTGGACTGTTTTTCTTTTGCGGATGGCGGAGAAGGCACGTTATCTGTCTTAAAGAGCATCTACCCAGATAGGAAAACAGGATACTATCTTCTCCCCGGTCCGATTAAATGCAACGAAGCACAAGCAGAATACGGAACCCAAGAAGATACAAGGATCATAGAAACAAGTAAAGTCTTAGGACTGAACCTAACCCCTGATTTGGATTTTGATTCTACTACAAGCTTTGGTCTTGGGATTCTACTTAAATATGGACTAGAAAATGGCTTCCGTAAGTTTCTAGTCGCTCTTGGCGGTTCTGCTATTGCAGACCAAGGTGCCGGAGCAAGGTATGCCCTTGGCTACCGGTTCTACGGAAAAGAAGGGAAAGAAATCTTCCCTCTTTCAGGCAATCTAGAAAGAATCCAATCCGTAGATTCCACAAAAGCAGATCAAAGATTCAAAGAATGCTCCTTTACACTCCTGGCGGATGTGAAAAGTCCGCTGCTTGGAGAAAATGGATCAACCTATCTTTTCAGTGAGCAGAAAGGTGCAAAGAAAGAAAAGCTTCCTATTTATGAAAACGGAAGGAGGCATTTCAATTCGATTCTAGTGAATTGTGGCTTTCCAGATGTATCCATGCTTTCTTCTAGCGGAGCAGCCGGAGGACTTGGTTCCTTCTTTTATCGCTTTGGAAAAACGAAGGTCTTATCTGGAGCCGAATTCCTTCTAAAGGAAGCAAACAGGAAAGAAAAAATCAAAGATTTTGACTATGTTCTTCTTGGCGAAGGTCATACGGACAGAGGCGCATTAGAAGGAAAGAGCATCATGCCAAGGCTGAACCTAATAAGAAAAAGCAAGGCAAAAGCAGTCCTTCTTTCTGGCATAGTTGATGAAGATGTCCTACCAGAACTTAAGAAGCAAGGAGTCTCTTTTTTCTGTCCTCTTCACGATAAAGCCTGTAAGGATTATCAGAAAAGTGCAAAGGAAGATTTAGAAAAAGCATACGATAAATTCCTTTCCTTATTAGAAAAATAAGAAACTTTTTCTCCGTTCCCTTTAAATCTTCACTTTGCTACGATAAAATTAATAGCAAGGAGGCAGGAAGGGAATGAAAGATTATCGAAAAACAAAAGCGCGTTTCTTTCTAGGTCTTTTCTTTTTCCTGTCTTTGACAGGGCTTGGTATTACCTGGATTATCTATAGTGCTTTAACAAAAGAAGTCGAAGTCGGAAAGTACGAGTCCTCTTTTCCTGCTCTTATTGCAAGGATCATAAGGCTATCTTCATCTGCCGTTCTTGGTATTGCCTACTTAACCTATTTGATTGTCACCTACTTCAAAAAGCCAAAACTAAAAATACGGAAGGAAACAAAGGCTTCCTTTATCCGATATGATGTTCTCGAAGATGGCGCAAGTCTTACCTATAAAGACTATTTCATCGGAACCTGGAGGGAAGAAAAGAAAAACAGGAATTCCTTGCTTATTTCTTCTTTCTACCTTTTGATTGCCTGTGTAGCTGTTGCAGTCAATCCAAGAAGGAGGAAGACAAGTGCGTTTTTCTTTATTCTTCTGGTATTAGTAGCCATCCTAATTGTTTTCTTAACCATCTACGCTTTCCTTCTTCCCTACATTCTTTATAAAAAAGCAAAACCAGCACGAATCAAGGAAACCATTGAAATTGATTCCACTAGGTTAATCATCACCAGCAAAGATAAAACCGTATGCTATGATTTCGACTACATGGATAACGCAAAAGAGACCAAAAACAGTTTTCTCTTTGTCTTTGCCTCTTCAGATGGTCTTCTTCTAACGATCAAGAAACAAGGAAGGAAGCAGGAAGCAAAAGACTTCCTCTCGGATAAAGTGAAGGAAATCCGAAAGAGAAGACTTCCCTACTAGAGAAAGGAAAAGATTATGAAACAAGGTTTGCTCGTTATTCTGACAGGTTGTTCCGGAGCTGGCAAGAAGACCATTCGTAGAAGGCTTGTTCTTGAAAACAATGCAATGATTTATTGTCCGCTCTATACAACCCGTCTTCCCAAGAAAAAAGAGCGGCAAGGGGTTGATTACAATTTTGTAACCGCAGATGGATTTGCTTCCTATGCACAGCAAGGAAAGTTCCTTTTATCCTTCCAAGAAGACAATGCCAATTACGGCATAGATAAGGAAGCAACAGAAAAAGCCTTGCAAGAAGGCAAGATTGTTCTGATCGATGTTTCGCATCCTATTGCCAAAGAACTCAGGAACACTTATAAAGGAATGTATACATTGACCATCGATATTGTCATTCCTGGCGATGAAGCCGTTGAGAAAAGAGTCAAACATGGTCTCCGCGGTCTCTCTCCCTATCAAGTCCACAAGGCAATCATGGAAGCCTGCGAAGACAACAAAGATACTGCAGACTATGATGTCCTATTGAACAACTACGATCTGAAGCGAACCATCAAGCGCTGTAGCCAAGCTATCCAAGGACGGGTATCCTATATCGAAGCAATCGAAGAAGGGAAAGAGCCTCCGGCAGGATATATTATCAAGCGCCCTTAGTTTCTCTATGTTTTACCTTATAAAGGTACTCATCGGACGTGCCGTTGTTTCTTTGGACCGTCCTTTTGATTATTACACTCTCGATCCTTCTATCAAGAAGGGCATGAGAGTCTTGGTTCCCTTTGCGTCTTCTAAGGAAACCGTTGGTTTTGTCGTGGAAGATCCTCTTCTTATACAACAAGATATTGAAGACTACAAAACCGATTCTGGGAGAAAACTATCCAAGATTCTATCTTCCATTGATGATGTTCCCCTCCTTTCAGAATCTCTTTTTCAATTGGCAAAAGAAGTCTCTTCCTACTACAAATCAGATTTCATCCGCGTATTATCGACAAGGCTTCCTCCAAGCCTCAAGCCGAAAAACTCTGCTCTGAAAAAGCCTCAGGCAAAAGTCGTCGATTTTGTTGTTGCTCTTTCCTATGATGAAAGCCTACTCAATCGAAACGAAAAAGCACTTTATCTGAAACTAAAATCAGAAAAAGACGGAATTCGTAAAAGCAGGATAACTGCAAAGGCTTCTTTGAATAAGCTGATTGAAAAGAAAGCTGCCGAAATAAAAGAAGTTCCTGTTTCCCGAATTCCAGAACTGGAAGCAAAGCATCTTTCCCCCTATGAACTGACAAACAGCCAGCAAAAGGTCTTTGATGATTTCCTAAATAGTCAGAAAAGAGTTTCTCTTCTTCAAGGAGTAACAGGAAGCGGTAAAACAGCCGTATATATTTCCCTTGCCAAGAAATACATCAAAGAAGGAAAGGGCGTCCTCATTCTAATTCCAGAGATAGCTCTAACAGACCAAAGGTCCAACCTCTTCGCAAGCTATTTTCCAAATACCCTCTCTATTCTGAACTCCTCCTTATCCGATAGCCGGAAATACGATGAATACCATCGTATTGCATCCGGAGAGAGCAAAGTTGTCCTAGGAACAAGATCGGCAATCTTTTCTCCAGTCAAAGACTTAGGCTTAATCATCATCGATGAAGAACACAGCTCCTCTTATAAGCAGGATAATGACCCTTATTATGATGCCATCCATGTTGCCCAAAGGAGAGCAGAAATCGAAGGAGCAAAAGTCCTTCTCGGCTCTGCAACCCCTCGTATCGTCGATAAGGCAAAAGCCGTTCATGGCTTATACGATAGGCTCTATAGGAACGTAAGATACAGCTTAAACCAAGACAAAGAAGTCAAGCTTATCGACAGGAACGACTATTCCTTGATTGATCCCTATAAGTCCGCATTTATCTCCGTTCCAGTAATTCAGGAAATTGAAGAAAACCTGAAAAAGCATCAGCAGACCAGGATTCTATTGAATCGAAGAGGATTTGCTCCAATCTATGTCTGCCGGAACTGTCATAAGACCATCAGTTGCCCGAATTGCTCCATTCCTCTTTCCTATCATAAGAAAGATGATACCCTGCGTTGTCACCACTGCGGATACAAAGTCTCCAGCATCGGATATCTCTGCCCCAATTGCCATGACCATGATTTCAGGACAATCGGGCAAGGTACCGAACGCGCTTATCAAGAAATCAAAAGTCTCTTCCCCGGTGCAAAAATCACACGTCTTGATTCCGATGTTTCAAACAATGAAGTCCGTCACGAAGTCCTTGAAAGCTTTGCCGACGGAGAAACCGACATCATCATCGGAACACAGATCATCGCCAAAGGACATGACTTCCCGCGTGTTTCCTTAGCCATAATCCTAGATGCCGATCAGACTCTCCGTCTTCCAAGCTATCTTGCCAACGAAGAGACCTTTGACTTAATTGCACAGTTCGTTGGAAGAGCCGGCAGAAAAGACTTAAAAGGACGCGTATTGATTCAAACGTATTCTCCTGATAACAAAGTCATATTAAGGGCAGCGAAACAGGACTATGAGTCCTTCTATCTCTACGAAAGGGAAGAAAGACGGAAATATCAGTATCCTCCTTATACTTATCTGACTTCCATTCAAAGGAAATCCGTCTCTAAGGAAAGAGTCGATGAGGTCTCTCTCGCAGTCGAACAATATCTAGTCAAAGCCATCGGAAACAAAAAGTTCAACGTCTATGGTCCTTCCGCCCCATTTATTCCTCACAGGAACGGAAGATACTACCGAACCATATTGCTGAAATACAAATCCATCGAAGAGAACTCAGAGATTCTTGATGGCATCAAAGATATCCGTCTTAGCAACAAGGATGTCGAGATATCCATTAACGTCAATCCTGGCAGAGAAAACAGGTAAATCAAAAAGCATCCTAGTCTTTCGTTGACTAGGATGCTTTTTCGTTAATAGTTAGAAATAGTAGACTTCTAAGATTGGACGCTCACCATTCGCTTTCGAATCTTTATAGAGTCGTAAAGTGACATAGTGAGTTTCCGTTTTTTCGGGAGTAACAACAGTAACTCCGTCATCATCATAAACAGCAGGAGTCTTGACAACATGCGTTCCAGAAGCAACATAGATAGTTCCATAGAGTGCCCTCTTGGAATAGTCATTCCTGAACTGCCAATCCGTGATTTTGGTATCTGCCTGAAGAGCTGCTTTCCTATTCGTATAGATGGAGTCATCCCAGGAAGAACCAGTCAACGTGCAGATTTCATTTGCCGTCGCAGAAACCGTCTTCTTCGTTAAGATTGGAGTCTTAGAACCAAGGTAGAAGTAAGGAAGAGTATATCCGTCCCTACCATCTTTGAAGCAAGCAATCGTATCAGAGTTCCAAGCGGCATCCTTTCCAGTCGGAGCAGCAAAAGTCTCCTTATAGTAGACTTTTACTTCAACTGCATTATATGTACTGGAAGTCGTAAGAGTCAATGTACCATCGGAAGTCGTCTTAGTGGCTTTGACATCTGCATAGGCAGTAGGATCACTAGTAGTCGTAAAGACATTGATAGATGCATTCCAGCCAGCAGCTTCCAGAGTCTTCTTGATGTTTTCCCTATTGAAGTAAGCATATCTGAAAGTACTCTTCTTATCTGTCTTGATATCGACATAGCCACCGTTCGTACTCTTATATGCTACGGTAACCTTGCTTCCGATATTAAGCTCCGGAAGAACAGCTTCATCCGTGCCGCCAAGGTGCTGTTTCCTGACTGTCTTATCGGCATCACTCCAGGCAAGCGGAGCAGCAGTAGATGCATCAGCGACTTTATCATAGAACACACGCCTAGAGACAACAGCCGAATCACTGTTTGCCCAACGGTTGATTCCAGCACGCCTGATAGCCGTGACCTTTCCATCCGCATCATAAACGTATTTGTAGGCTTCATGAGAGTCTTTTCCATAACGGGTCTTGATTTCCGGATTGATGGTCCAGCCTGCTTTGGTGAAAGAAGTATCGAACTCCGTTAGAACACGGTCATCGAACTTAGCACCTTTCAGCTGCACATAATGGTCGGTCGAATTGTTCGTAGAGCTCGGAGTCGGATCATCGGTTCCAAGATAGACATACGGAATCAAATCTGTAGATGGGAAGCCAGCTTTCGTGATTTCGGTCTTGACCTTGTCATCCCAATCTGTCTTCGTTGCGCCCCAGGCATCCGCATAGAAGATGCTCCTCTGGGTCGTATAAACCGGGTAATAAGTCGTGCCAGTAGAAGGTTTGTTAATAACAGCTTCGAATGTGCAGCCATCAGCAAAGCTCTTCTTTGCAGTCAGCTTGGTCGCTTTGCTCAAATCATCGTCGGAGTTTGTCGTAATCGTCCAAGCAGAATCTCCCTCTGCCGGTGCATCCGCTTCAAAAGAAGCTTTTGCTTTAGCAATGATTTTCTCGTTCCACTGTCCTCCATAGATTGTCCTGCAACGGGAATCCTTTGCCCAGTTAGAATTATGACGCTTCGTTCCTAAATAGATATATGGGAAGGAGTGTCCCCCAAAATTCTCATCCATCGAGTGCTTTGTAGAAGAAGTATCAGCACCCGTCTGGTTCGTTCCGCTGCGATCTGTATCCCAGGCGCCGACATAACTATCATCGAAAGCCTCAAACCTCTGAACATACAGAGTGCAACGTCCGGTTGTAGAAGCAGAACTAATCTTTACCTGCCTCTTATCGCCAGTATCGGCGAAAGTCTTTTCCGCAACAAGGTCAAAACCATAGCTGGCACTTACACTTAAGGTAACAGTCCAGCCATCTGCTTCTAAGACCTTCTTTGCATTGGTGATAATGTTACGCAAAGGTCCATTAGAAGAGGTATTGATCTTCCTTCTTGCATAGCGGTTATCGTAGTCATAGGTAAGGTCTTTCTCACCAAGATAGATATAAGGGATAATCTGATTGAACTGGGCTTTCCTCTCATTCTTGATATCATCGTCCCAATCCGTAGCAGTATCCGGAATAGTAAGTGCAGGGAGATAGAAGACCGTTGCAACCGTCTTGTCAGTGGGTGATTCAGGCTCTGGAACACGGACAATAAATCCAGCACCATCCGAGAAAGTCGTCGTTGCTTCTAAAACATTGCCGTTCCTTGTAACAGCCCAGTCACAGGTTGTGTCCTTTTCAAGCGTTGCCTTGATGTTCGGAATCGTCCGTGCATCATGGACGCCACCAGTGATTGTGAACTTATAGGTAGAATCCAAATAGGTATAAGTCGGATACTTTGTGCCGAGATAGAAATAAGTCAGAGTATGTCCGTCGCAATCCCTTGTGAATTCCTGTTTTAACGCACTTGGCCAGTCCGTGACAGCATCCTTATCCCAGTTCTCACTACTCTGTAAGGTGATAGAGAAACGAGTCGAAGAAGTCGGAGCAGGGGTTGCAATCGTAACATTCCTGACATCTCCGGAAGGATAAACTCTCTTTGCTTTGAGAACCGGACCATTGCCATTGGCAGATTCTTCAATCGTCCAGTCCGGAGCAGCAAAAGTAGCTCTTGCAGCCGTGATAATCGCGGGATCGAACTTGTATCCGTAAATGGTAAGAATCTTGGTGCTAGAAGCAAACTTTGTATAGCAGACAGGTGCACCAAGATAAAGATACGGAATCGACCTGTTCGGGAACTCTGCATTGATTTCATCTAAGGTATCCTGATCCCAGGCACCCGGTGCCTTAGAAGCATCATAAACAACATCATAATAAGCTTTGACTAAGAAATAACCATCGGAATCCTTGGTGATTTCGACTTTGAAGGCACCCTTTTCAAAAGTCCTATGGGTGGCAGCAGTCTTAGTCTGCGTCCATCCGTCATCAAGATAGGTGGTCTTAAAGCCATCCATCTTGGATGCATCAAACTCAGATCCTGAGATTGACAAATAGGTAGATGATTTCAAAGTGCTATCAACCCATTCCGCATCATAGTTCCCAATATTGACATAAGGAATGATATAACCATCGAAATATTTCTCCATCCTGCTTGCAACGCTCTTCTTCCAAAGAGTCTTGGTAGCAGTCGATGTCGATGTCTTCCCCATGGAACCGCTTTCTGTACCAAAAGTATCAGAATTTCCGCCAGCGGTTGTGGGGCTTTCCTGTGGTTTTTCGGTAGGAGTAACAGTAGGAGCTTCACTTGGTTCCGTGATTGCTTCACTTGGCTGCTTCCCTGTAGATGGGGCACTGCCTGTAGAATTACAACCGGTTAAAAGTAATGAAAATAAGGATAAAAACGCGAATTTCTTTGTTTTTTTCATATAATTTCCTCCTTTGAGAGAATGCCTATATTATAAAAACACGGTTTCTGATGTTGCAATTCACGATTATGAGAAAGTATAGATAACCAGTCATGAAAGCGATTCCATAGGAGCAAAAGTGTTATTTCTCATTCCGGATTATGTTCTTTCCACAACAGATATATGTTTTTCCACTATTTTCCAGCCTTGAAAAAAATATTTTTCGGTTTATTAGAGAATTTTATAATTTGAGTATCGTCTTCCACAGAAAGGAGAAGAAAGTTATGAAAAAGCATTTCACATTATTAGCCGTATTGACTCTTGTGCTAACAGGATGCACAGGAAACAAAACTTCCGACTCAACATCAAAGACCCCTTCCGCTCCGCAAGTCAGTGAAGTATCGGAGGTTCCTGCAACCAGCGCAAAACCGAGTGAGACTCCTACCGAAGCTCCCAGTGAGAGTGCAAGCGCAAGTGCAGAACCAAGTGAGACAGTATCCAGCGCTCCGACAATCTCTCTGTGGGGAAAAAACATTGAAGAAGAAAGGAAAAAGTATCTAGGCGGATCTGTTCTTCCTTATACCAACATTGGAACAAATAAATCACTGGCAACCGGACTCCATGACTCTAGGAGCAAGACCGGATTGTATTATGAAATCATTGGAAGCAGCACCTTTGATGGAGCTCGCTTCAATGCTGAATTCAAGGCCGCCTATGAACAGGATGGCTTCACTGTCACAATCGATCCAGAGAACACCTATAGGACGGCTGTAAAAGACTCCGCTCATCTTTCCGTTACAATTAAGCAGGATGAGCAGGATGAAGGTGTCTTTACCATCCGAGCAAAATATGATGAGCCTTTCGATTCAACAAAGAAAACCGCATGGACAGCCGATGAAGAGGCAGCACTCAAAGGCTATCTCTATGACCATACAATTCCGTTTGTCTATCTCGGAACTGCAAATCCATATTTCTATCAGACCTACGATCAGAAAACACTCCGTATCTATGGATGGAATTATGATGCATCCATCAGGACGGCAGCTACCGCCGCTTTCAAGAGCGAAGATGGCTGGAGTGCAAGCGTAGTGAAAGAAGACGGAAAGGACAAATTCACTGCCGTCAAAACGTTTGATGAATGCAAATTAAGCGTTGAAATCGATGAAATCGATAATAACGCAACAACCCGTGCAAGGATGTTAGTCACCAAAGATGACATTTGGAATCCAGATTCCGCTCCGGATAACTGGGACACCGATAGGCTCGATGAAATCCATGACAGTATAGATAACCACGATATCCCGTATGTCTATCTTGGTGCAGTCGAACCGAAAAGGGAGTATAAAGATGATACTCACCGCTTCACATTCACCGGCGGATTCTGGAATGCAGAAGTGATTGCCTTAGCAAAAGCATCCTTTGAAGCAGCTGGATGGACAGTAAATGAATACAGGGCAACTTATGGACAGGCAATCAATGCCACGATTCAGGAAGAGGATGGCTGCCGTTTGAGCATGGTTATCGAGCCTCCTTATTCTGCAACAGGCAAGATTACAAGGTATGTCACTTGTTCTGCTGCTAGGACGATTCCTGCCGATGCAACAACATGGGATGACGATACAAAAGCAGCAAGGACGAGCCACTTCAATGGACTAGCTATTCCTTACTTCTTTATCGGTGCAAAAGATACCCGTGCCTCCTTCAGCTATCTTTCTTCCTCGGTCCAGATTACCCCTGCCCTCAGCGGAACTTATAACGTTCAAATGCTCTATGGAGCTGAATCTGCTTTAGCCGCAGACGGATATGCAGTCACCAAGAAATATAAATCCACCTATGCTGCTTTTGACCTTAGTGCAACAAAGACTTTCGATAACGGCGATCAGCTGATTGTCACAAGGAACGCAAACGATACCAAGGATTCCCTTCCAGGAACGGCCTATGTCAATGTCCGCTATCTTGAAAAATACGACGAAACATACGAAGGCTCTTATGCAGACGGAACCGATACTAAGAGCGAAACAACGACGACCGCTGCTTCTAGGACATCCTGCTTCGGAGCAAGTCACAGTGTTCCTTATTTCTATCTTGGTGCTAAGCACTTCTACTCTCAAGTGAGCTCTGACGGCCGGTCTATTACCATCACCGGTGGAAGATGGAACGATGCAATCCTCTCTTCCAGGAAGACAAAGATTGCTGCCGATACGAGCGATGATGCAACCTGGGGAAGCGGAAGCGAAGTTAAGGATTCTTCTGGACTTATCACGTACACGAACACAAAGACCTTCAAGGATGGAAGTACGATTCAGCTTACCTTAACTCAGCCAAAAGCTGATACAGATAAGGAACCCTTCCACCCGACAACAAGGACTTTCCTCTACAATGAAGCCTATGGTTCTTCCGATACCGATTGGGCAGATGCAACCAAGAATGTCAGGACAACCAACTTAGGCGGCTACACAATTCCTTACATCTATCTCCATGCCGCAAGCGACAAAGTCACTTCTTCTAAGAGCGTTGACTCCAACAATGCCTATCATTATGTCACCCTTACCGGTGGTATCTGGGATGATCGCATTCTTCCGAATGCCGAAACCACACTGAAGGCTGACGGATATTCAACCGATACCTCGACCCTGCGTAACCAGCATGAATCCTTAGAAGCCTATAAGAAAAATACGGACGGGTCTTATCTCCGTGTCCTTCTTTATAAAGACGGAACCAATAACAAGACTGCCAAAGCAAGACTTGTCATCTATTATGATGCAGCTCTTACCATCACCGATACAAAGACAGATTGGTCCGATGACATCAAGAATGTCTATTCTGGCCAACTCTACAACTCCGTTCCTTACTTCTTTAGGGGCGAGTATCTGACTGCAAAGAGGACCGAAAACGATAACCAGTCCAAGACCTATCTCACCATCCAGACCGACAAAAAGAAACAAGCCGATGGTCAATACCACTACCTCTACAACAATATCAATTATATCGTCAATGCAAAAGGAGCCTTCGAAAAAGCTGGATGGACTATCGAAAAGAGGTACTGGCTCAACAGTGCTACAAATGGTAGCTACGGATACACCTCCTTCATTGCACAAATCAAGAACGCAAATGGATCCGTAACTCGTGCAAAGGTTGCCGCAGAGAGACAGAATATCAAGATGGATGTCTACTCCTATGGCTCTTATCAGCTTCCGGAAGAAGCAAACCAGAAATGGGACAATGCCGATATTGCCATCATGGAGAATGTCTTCTACGGAAATGTTGCCCCGTACGTTTATCTTGGCAGTGATCATCCGCACCAGGACGGTAACCCTGCCTCTGGTCACACGATTAAAAGGGAAGGCGGCTTATGGAATGACAAGGTCTTCGAAGATGCCATCAACACCTTCACAAACGACACCTCCATCAAGTGGTCTTACAGGTACTCTCATTCTACTCTGAGCAGCGAAACCATTACCATTCTCTATGCTTCCGGCGAAGTCACCAATTCGGACGGAAGTAAGTCTTACTGGGAATATACGATTTCTCCGAAGAACGAAGGATTCACAAAAGTCATCTACTGCACAATCGTCTTCTATAAGTAAGTCAAATGAAGATACCGGGCGCTGCCCGGTATTTTCTTTCTGTGTGAAATTCATTGGTCCGTGTTAGAATAAAAGACGTCAAATTGAGAAGGAGATAAGAATTAAATGATTACAGTTTCACTCTTAGGAAGGGATGAATACGAAGCTATCCGCTATACTGATAAGCTTCATAAAGCAATTAAGGATATCTACCAGTGTAAAGACGAAGAAATCAATTTCTTCGCACCCCGTTCCTTTTTAATCCATGATGGCAGGGAACAGACAACATTCCGCTTAGATGTAAAAGTCGAAGTTCCGAAAGGAACCGAAGACAAAGAAAAAGAGGCTAGCAATGCAATCGCAGCCTTATTGAAAGATGATGCTGCCATCCATATCCGGATTGTCTTCGACTACTATGATCCAAAGCATGAGCATAGGTATATCGACAACGACTATCCTCTTTACAGGGATAAGAGCAATACCGTTCAAGCTCAGGAAGCCCATGATGAAGAAGCTGAAAACCAGGAATACGAAGAAACCTATGAGGAGCCTTATAGGGGTGACATCATCGGTGACTTTGATAAGTTCCTCAAGCAGCATCCGGATGCAACAAACGAAGAAGTCTATGAAGCTCTCACTGGCATCCGTAAGGATGTGACGGAACGTCATCATAAGGAAAAGTAAATCATAGAGAGAAAAGAC
>ERZ1034669.135-NODE-135-length-34143-cov-430.170412_pt1 | contig 34143 bp, 49 predicted proteins | sample MGYA00520705_ERZ1034669 | MGnify/ENA primary metagenome ERZ1034669 (study PRJEB33766, sample SAMN09781766) | gut metagenome | biome: gut microbiome | host: Homo sapiens | place: Madagascar | study: EMG produced TPA metagenomics assembly of the PRJNA485056 data... | reverse complement strand
TATATGAATGGTTCACACGTGATGTGTTCTATTCTAATAATAAGGAGTGGGATAAGGTGAACGGACCGCTATTCGGTAAGCCCGATTACAAGAATTTCCTGGAAGGTCAGTTTGGTATCGACCTTACCATATAGCGTTTCGGGGTTCGGGGTTTTTGAACACGAATGACACGAATTTCGTTTTTCGATGCTCCACCAATTATACATTTTATACATTAAACATTAATAAGGAATGAGCCAATTAACACAGAACACCCTGCAGAGGATAGACAAGTGGCTATCAAATGGTCTCAGCATGGAGACGATGTTCCCTAAACTGGAACAGCGGTACCGCATGCAGATTTGTGCTGAGTTCTACAAGCGATGGGTGCAGAACAACGATATAGACCCTCGTACCACCTGCCGCAATATCGCACGGCGCGATTATACGCTCTTCGTGAACCAGGCAGGACAGGGCAACAAAGAGGCGCAGGAAATGGTGATGGCGCTGCATATTGATATTGACGATGAAGGAAATATCAAACCTCGCACGGTTACGGAACTGAATAATGATGTGGCAGTCTGCAACCATATCATCCGTTTCTTCCAGACCGATGAAAGCCCTCGCCACAAGGCAATGTATCTGAGCAGCGCCGAATGGCTCATCCGCACGGGCAAGCAGCAGAACAACGACCGCGCGGTGGATAAGGGTATGCAGGCCCTGGCTAATGTATATGGCAACTTCGTGGAGGATAAGGACGCTACGGATGAGATGCCGGATATGAGCCGCATTGCCATTACGCAGGATGTAAGCATCGTGAAACACGACCGCATCAACTATACCGATGAGTATAAGCGCAAGATGGCTCGCAAGTACGGTCTTACGGTGAAAGATATGCAGCAGATAGCCGATGAGGAGAGCTTGAATGCTACTCCGGAAAAAGCTCCTGATTACTTCGACTACATGGAAGAGGTGATGGAAGAGAAGGAGGCGGACCGACAGGCTAAAGAAATGAAGGAGGAACCAGCCGGATGACTAAGCGATACGGAAATCATCATCCCAACAAGATACCTCCCTTCCGTCCTGATCCGGAACACTGGACGAGGAAAAGCAGCCACGGCTGGAAAGCCAAGGTTGCCTACGAGAGTGAGGATGAAGCCTGCGAGTTTTTAAAACTGCATCCTAAAATTATGAATGCCGGATATACGGCATACCAGTGCAAGGTTTGCTCGAAATGGCATGTGGGGAAGTTGAGATAGTTAATAATTTATAGTTAATAGTTTATAGGCTTTATGGCAAAAGACTGGGTAGGCGGCAAAGCTGCCGTATTTAAGACTTTGGGCGCAAGCAATCACACGGATGGTGAGCGCCAAAAAGAAGACTACTATGCCACAGAACCCGCAGCTACCGAATGGCTCTGTAAGATAGAGCAGTTTACGGGGGAGGTAATTTTGGAACCTTCCTGCGGAGAAGGGCATATTAGCGAGGTATTGAAGGCGCATGGCTACGATGTAGTCAGCCGTGATTTGATAGATAGAGGATATGGTGAGGTTGCAGATTTTCTTTCCATCGACAACTTAGAATGGAACGGAGATATTGTTACCAATACACCATACCGATTTGCGTTGGAGTTCGTGGAAAAGGCTTTGCAGATTATTCCGAAAGGAAGAAAGGTTGCTATGTTCCTAAAGCTTACTTTTCTTGAAGGAAAAGGAAGAAGACATCTGTTTAGAACGCAGCCACCTTGCAGGGTATGGGTAAGCAGTTCACGACTGAAATGCGCAGCCAATGGCGATTTCGATGCCATGGCTGGTAGTGCCCAAGCCTATGCCTGGTTTATTTGGGAAAAAGGATATAAAGGAGAAACTATTCTAAAATGGTTTAATTGATAAAAATAGATTTATAGAGGATGGAATTAAATAAGATATATAATGAAGACTGTCTGGAAGGAATGAAAAAGATTCCGGACGCAAGCGTGGATTGTGTTATCTGCGATTTGCCTTATGGTGTTCTCAATAAAAAGAGTGAAGGCGGTGGCTGGGATAGTATTATCCCGCTTGAGCCATTATGGAAGGAATATCTGCGCATAACCAAACCCAATGCAGCGATTATTCTTTTCTGCCAAGGTATGTTTACTGCACAACTTATGATGTCGCAGCCGAAACTCTGGAAATATAATCTTATTTGGAGCAAACAACGGGTAACAGGTTTTCTGAATGCTAACAAGATGCCTCTGCGCTCGCATGAGGATATTGCAGTATTCTATCGAAAACAACCTGTCTACAATCCTCAGATGGTGAAATGCGCGCCACATCAGCGTAATCATCGAAGGGGAGATGGCTCTCATAGTTTGAAGCGAGGTTGTTATGGCGACCATAAAGAAGTGCCTACTATCGTATCAGATGAAAAATTCCCAAAGAGCATTATATGCTTCGACAAAGAACATTCTGCCGATACCTTCCACCCTACGCAAAAGCCAGTAGCTCTTATCCAGTATCTTATATGTACTTATACTAATGTGGGGGGGGTGCGTTCTTGATAACTGCATGGGCAGCGGCACTACCGCCATCGCCTGCATCAGAGAAAAGAGGAACTTCATCGGATTTGAGCTGAACAAAGAATATTACGACAAGGCTTGCAAGCGTATTCAGCTCGAAATGGCGCAGCCTAGCCTATTTTAAATCTGCGAAATTATGGCAAAGATTATTTACTTCGGAAGCAATGGGTGCTCCGGGCACTACCCTATCGGTATTGATATGACACTGACAGGAGAGGAGTATAATAAATGGTGCGAGTGTGATAATAAAGTCTGGATAGAAAACATCCGGAAAAATCCAGGTCGTCACCTGATTCAACACCACGGCGAAACCTATACTAACTATGGCGTGCCTTTCTCTGTAGATGAAGATAGGGTCGGAGACCATACCGAACTCTTCTGGGAGGGAGTACACTCAGAAGAAGAAATGATAGAACTCATAAAGAGCAACCAGTTTTTGAAACGACAATTTAAAATGTAAGCAACAATGATAGTAATAAAAATAAAAACATGGAAAGACTGGAAACAGGACTTCCTTAAATGGGTGCAAGCACCTCGGCGCAGTACTTGCAAGGAGTACGTAGATTATATGGAGACTTTACAAAATCAGGTTCTCTACAAAATAATAAACGATACTTGCGATAAATACGGCAATATGCGTGAGAATCAAATTCAAGACATCACCGAGGCAGTCGAGAGATGCGTGGCTGAGTGTGCCAAAGAAACACGCAAGCTAATCGATGATTGCCAGCCCGCAAAATTTTTCTAAGACTGTAAAAAACTGGCATGTCTGCGGATTTCAAATCCGCAGGAACGCCTAACGGGCGCAAGGACGCGGCTAAATCAACATACATTCAGGATAACAAAATTTTAAAATATGCAACAACCACATTTGATATACCTAACCAAATTCCAGCAGCAGTCATTATATATGGCTGCGAAGGATGAAAGGGTGATTGCCGCAAGACGTGTGGGTAAAACCGACGGTCTTGTGGCTCCTTACGTCTGGATGGCTTCTAACTCTATGCCCGGTATGCTGGGAGCCTGGGTAGCCGTATCACGGCAGCAGGGATTCGGCAAAACTATTCCTGGTACCATGGCTGCCATGGAAAGAATGTTCGGCTTTACGCAGGGCATTCATTTCGGTTGGGGGCGACCACCGAAGCACGCCCGTGAGGCTATCTTCAAGCCGAAAAGCTATGACAATATCATTTGGTTTGCCAATGGTGCCCAGTGGGTGCTTATCTCCCTCTCGCAGACCGCAAGCGCCAACAGCTACACTTTTTCAGCCATGGTAGGTGACGAGGCGAGATTCTTCCCTTACAAGAAAGTAACCGATGAGTTGATGCCGGCGTTATCAGGTCAGACTCATCCTTTGGGCAACATCAACTTTACTGATTACAACCCGCTCTATAAATCGACGAGATTTCTATCTGATGCTTCACTTACTACCAAGGGCAGTTGGCTGGAGCGCGAGGAGGAGAAGCTTGACCTTACGATAGAATCAGGTAAATTTCAAGGCAAGACTTACAGATGGGTGCAGGAGCAGTTGGAAGACTATGCAAACAAGATTATCCGTTACAACGACCTTATTTATAATGCCAAAAAGACCGGGCATACCCCTCATGCCGTGCCACCCGATTTAAGGTCGATGATACGCGCCATCGCCCTCAAAATGATTAAGCACGAGGGGCAATTTAAGATTCTGCCTAACCACGGCAACCAGCTCACCAAGAACATGGTGGATATGGCGGTAAACTACAAGCTGGTGGATGCAGCGGATGCGGAACTCATCTATGATTACGAATATCTGTTTACGGAAGAAGAATGGTGGGAGATGCAGATGTTCGATAAGGCAGATAAGTTTCGAGACGACTATCTGAGGGAGCTTCGCCGCTCGGCATTCCTCGTTAGGCGTGCTTCTACCCTCGACAATGTGGATCTTCTTACTGAAGATTACATCCGAACCATGAAACGAGATTTGCCTAATTATACCTTCATGGTCAGTATTTTGAACGTAAAAATCAAGAAATCGAACGATGGTTTCTATTCTAATCTGGATATAGATCATGTCCATGGTTATATTCCTGACGAGGGAATAGACCCTCTGAGTCAAGCCTCGTGGAGTACTCAGAAGGCTACGGGCATCATCGGCGGCAAGAAGATTACTTCAGAAAGTTATCAGCCGGATTTGAAGGAACTGTCCGAGAGAAACGACTGCCGTATGGATGCCGACTGCGTGAACGACCTTCCTCTCTATCTGGCATTTGACTATAACGCCAACATCAATACCCTGGTGGTAGGTCAGGTATATCAGCGTGACGGAGTGGAGGCAGTGAATGTTATCAAAAGCTTCTATGTAAAGAACGAACGCAAGCTGCGTGAACTGGTAGATGATTTCTCACATTATTATGCTCCGAAGAGAGCCGTGAACAGAGATGTGGTTTACTTCTATGATGCCACCGCCAAGCAGGGTGCTTCGTATGCGCTGACTGATGAGAGATTCTATCAGGCAGTGATTAAGGAGTTGGAACGCAATGGCTGGAACGTGACGGCGATAGATATGGGTGTGCCGGAGAAGCACGAGGTGAAGCATCGCATCATTAATAATGGTCTTGCCGGTATCGAATATCCTGCCATCCGTATCAATCAGACTCAGAACCCTGATTTGATTATCGCCATGCAGCTCTGTGAGGTGAGCATCGGCTACCAGGGATTCCGAAAGGATAAGAGCCAGGAGAAGAAAGCGGAGACGGAAGACAACCTGCCTTTGCAGCAGAGAACCGACTTCACCGATGCCTTCGACTCGCTATATCTGGGCTGCAAGTTCTGGCGAGGAAATATCGGCTGGTTCGTATTGCCGGACGGAAGGAACGTTTAGTTTTAGTTGATAGTTTATAGTTAATAATTTATAGGACGACAAAGGGGCGGGTGTCATCACGACAACCGCCCCTTCTTTCTTTATACAAAACCAATTATTACATGGTAATACAAAAACTACTACATTATTACACGTTTGACCTTGACTAAAGAAACCTCCCGCGTTATCACAACGAAGGAGGACTTAGGTAAACAAAATACATTATAAATAAAAACAATCTTATAAAACAATCTTAAAACAAGATTAAAAATACTTATATATATTATTTAAAAGAATGAAAAATTCCTAATTCTCTTGATGATCTCTGAGATATTTTTCACGGAAGTTACGGAACATAAGTTCATGCAGCTTTACTTTTTCCGGACTCAGTTTAGCCCATTCCCCGCTCCACTCTACCTTTTTACTATAAGAGGCTATGCGGACCACGGAGGATATAGGGAATTCAGTTTCCGTTCTTCCTGTTTCCGGATCATCATATCTAATGCGAACCTTCGGAAGGTAAACATCGTAGATACATGCGCCACAATCTGCTACTGCTTTGAAGAGCTTTTCATCTTTCATTGGCAGCAGTTGGATGTCATCACCGGAATAGGAATTATTGATAAGCGATTCAAAACTGCGGTTATGCAGTTGTATAAACCTGCCATCGGTGAAATAGATTTCCACCACCTCTTCCCGGTAATCGCCACTATCCTGGTTGAGATCAGTAATCTCATCCCATAGCGTTTTATTTGCGAAGTCCATCTTGCCGGAAGAGTCCATCATCAGCCAATAAATTGACTTGAGCTGTTGCAGCATCATCTGCTCCTCTATTTTATCCATATACTATACTTCTTTTTCTGTTTGCAAAGGTAATACATTATTTTTTGATGGGCGGGACAATGAACCTAAAGCTTCTTTACCAGCAGCAGCGGACCACCTATACCGCAAGCCTTCACCACATAGCCAAGACGCTGATACCACTGGAGAACGAAAGGCCCGCTCTCCTTATCATATTCCAACTGCACAGACTTGCATCCCAATTTCTTGGCTTCCTTCTCCGCAGTCTCCATCAGGAGGCGTGCCACACCCTGCTTGCGATATTTCTCATCCACCCAAAGGTTGTAGATGGCGCAATCGGCATGCTGATAATATTTATCCTTATACTCTCCAGGCTTCGGTATCTCCACCTGCACGGTGCCATGGTTGATTTCATCCACGACCACGATTTTTTTGTCACATTTCCAATCTTGAATCTGTATCATCATAATACTTAGTTAATAATTAAATGAATCTTATATTCGCTGTCCTTGATAATCTCTATCGGACGGAAATGCTTATCCAGGTATTCCTCTGGAACTTCATTCAGTGGACCCTCAAACAACATCTGAAGGTTGCGGGTATCGGGCAGAATAACATCAATGCTTACCTGGCAAAACTCATCGATGATGGTGCCTACAAGGTCGCCTATCTTCAATGGCGAAGGATGCAGCTTCTTCTCCTCTTTCTTGCTGAGAGGGGGAACGAATGGCTTCTGCTTCTCGCAAATCACGTAAGGAGTCACGATACTCTTCTGCTTGGAAGCATCATCTGTAAAATCATTATACTTGATAGTAACAGCGTTAAAATTTCCGAGATAGTTAGCAGGGCAAGCCTGGATAACCTCTGCAAGGCTCGGTTTGAATAAATTCGGTGAGCCGAAAGTATGCACTGCTTCAAAACTAGGCAGTACGCTTTTCACTTCCTTGGGGTGTTCCTTATTATATGAAGGCTCATCCCAGATACAGGAGTCACAAAACACATCTTTAGGCTTTGGATATTCTAAAAGCACAAACTCTTTTGCCTTAGAGTCATGCCGAAAACAGAAAACGCTGATACCTTCAGCAATCTTTTCTATCTGCTCCCTTGTTAATTCTATCTTTTCCATAAGCTATAAATTTTTATTTTCTTGACTTACTTACGGGCAAATAAAAAATCTATCTGAAATAGATAACAACCCGATTAAAATTATTGCCTACCGATGGAGTTTTCTTCTTCTCCTCGGGAGTTCCGCAACTATCCAGGGCAAATCCCTGAAACTTTCTCGTTACCTGCATGGATGGATTATCTTCATTGTATATCTGCACGAAATCATATTGCTTAAAAATATATTCCATGCCTCCATCACCTGTAGGCTTTTCTGATAAAAGCAATTCTTTCTTCCACTCTGAGTTGAAAGGTACGAATGCTATGTTTACTTTTCTTTCCTTGTACAAAGGAAGCATAAAACAAGGGACGGGTATGCGCAAGAAACTCGCCATATCATTTCGGGGTTTGAATTTATCTATACTCATACGCTATAATCTTTATTTCATTTCTTTTCTGAGGTTGTCATAAAAATCCTTTGGACACATGCAGTCCCAGAAGTTATCTGCCGGCTCATTGTATCTGTCACCAAAGAAATCACAGGCACAGTTTACGCTTGTCTGGTTGAAAGCGATTGCCTCTATATCATTTATGCTGTGAGTTTTAATAAAGGCACTCAGCTCTTTGTGTTGTTGTGGATATATACCTCCACACTCATCAGCGACAACCTTTAAGCATTCAAGGTAAACTGGTATATCTTCGCCTAGAACCTTAGCAAAATCAAAGGTAGATCTGAACACCATCATTTCCTCATAAGTTAAACGGAAATCTTTCTGTAGGTCCTCAATCTCCTTTCTGGATGAAGCATAGATCCAACGGCTTGCATATTCACCTTTCGCCCGCTTTTCTTTCACCCATTCCAAATCCAACGGTTTCCCATCAACTCCTACGGGTACGTAGGATGGAAGGTATTTCTTTTCCAGATACATCCAGAGGTGAGGCATTCCACCCAAAGCGTTGGGAACCTCTACGGCGAGTTTCCAGCACTTCTTTTTCTTCATTTTAACGTATATCTCAAACATGATCTATTTAAAATTATCAAAATGCGTCTTTATATTCTGCCTTGTTTACCCTTTGCCCCATCTATCTTTTTCATTTGTCCGTCCTTGAACTCATAACCGATTTCTTGTAACTTAGATTCCAGCATCTTGACTTGAGCCAGGTATGGCTCATAGCACACCAAATCATCAAAGTTACAAACTGCGAGATTAGGGGAAATGCTGTTGGCAAAACTTTCTGAGTACTCGCTGTGACTGCGATTCCAGGTATTAGGATCACATATACTCAACACAGCGTTATCGCCACCCTCACCAATATAAGAAAAATGCAAAGACATTATTTTATCCCATTTCCACAAATTACTTTTTACACAGATAAACCCTCTATCGTTACGGTAATCTCGACTTCTCAAAAGATAGATTCTATCTTCCTCTAAATCTTCTGGACGGATAGGAATTGCATCTGGCTGATTGCTATACTCGCAGGGCTTAACACGATACTTGCAGTTCTCTGTATCAATATCACAATCCTCTGGGTCGAAATCTCGCCAATTAGGTTCCTCCAATGGGCGATACTCCACGGGCTTTCCTTCCTTGATGGCTTGCAGCACCTGCAGCAAGCCATCAACATCAAATAAATAATTCTTTTCCATAACTATTGCCATAATCGTTATTATTTATAATTCTTACTTATAGATGCGGACAAAGCTAGGGATGCAACAATCGTAAGTTTTGTATCCTGGTTCCACGTAGCTGATTTCTGGATTTACATCACGCATAGCGTTTATTTCATCCAGGGAGTAAGAGCCAAGGCTATATTGAGTGAAACCTATGTAGAGAATAGAACCTTCATTGTCGTAACCAGCAAGACGGCCACAGAAATTTCCCTTCGCCTTACCAGCCGTAATCAGAACTTCGCGACCTTGGAAAAGATGATAAATCTCTTCAACCGTCAATCCGGAAATATCCTCAAACTCAGAATCGCCAAGCACAGGCGTATTCTTCTGCTCCGTTCTCTCCCCGATAGGCTCTACCTCTAACTTGATATGCAGTTCTAATTCCTCACGCTCTCTTTTGCCCTTTAGAACTCTGAGCTTCGCTTTTCGCCAACTATCAGCCCAGCCAACGAGCAGGAGGCCTACGGAGAAACCAGCCAATACCACGATGGTTGCCTCTAAGCAGCAATCGTATATCTCCTGCGATAGAACGCAAGGATGGGTATAGGTATTCTTTAACTTGCCGAAGCCATAGATAAGGGCAACGGCGAGGAGGGGTACTAATATCGCCAACAAATTAACGCCTATAATCTGAGCGTAATACTTCAATTTACTTTTCATAATTTTCTTTTTGTTTTGATTCATAAATCTTTCTTATCTCATCGAGATTTCTGACACACAAATCTCTATAAGCACCTTCAAAAATTTCAGCCTGCTTATACATACTATCCTTTACCATGAAACGGCAATAAAGACCGCGTGCCAGGGTTTTAACCGCGATAACGAAACCGACAAACTTGTTCGGATCATATCTGTCCTTCTTGATAGGCGACTGGGCACCGATGCGTATATCGTCCGTAATCTGATATGTTTTCTTGATTACTTCCGATGCGGTATGAATACTCGTTATCGGCTCTAAAGACACAAAGGTCTTAATCTTGTATTCATCGTGCAGCTTACGCAGGGCTTCGATACGTTCCTCAGTAGAAGGAGCACCAGGCTCCAGCTTATCTTTGCCGGTGATAGTGAAACCGATGGTGAGGTGGCGGGCTATATCCTTATAATCTGTTGTAAGGTCTCGAAGTGTACACTTCCACAAATCAGTCTGCGACCAATTTACGTTTTTTGTTAATATCGTGACCGGAATACGGTCGAATAGTAAATGTAAAACCGTCTGCTGCAGGATAAGCATATCTGCCTCTATATCGAATGGGTCGCAGGTGAAAGAGAAAAAGATACCGCCATCCTGACGTAGTTTATCTATTCCTATCTTCTTTAAATCCTTCGAGATAAGATCACGGGCAGCAACGAGACTTTCATGGTTTACAACACCTTTCTTAATAGCATCATGTGCAGTCATATTGTTTTTCTTCAGATATTCATTGAGCTGCTTATCTCGCTGCTTAATGATAGGTGCCGCCAGTTCGGGCTTATCGCCGAAGACGTGGCTCAACACCCCTCTGCGGTTATAACAATACGTGCAGCCATTAGAGCAACCATGGTATAGATTGATTGCCCACTTGGCATATTCACCAGCCGCACCCTGCGGCTGGTAAATCAATGCTCCTTTTACGGGAGTTTCTTTCGTTTCTATTTCCATACGCTATTCTTCTTTATCTTCTGGCTTTTCAATCAAGAATCCGATGCCAGCGTGGATATTACCAAGCTTATACCACTTCTGGCTGAGAGTCATCACATAGCTGCTGAAGGCATTCTCTTCGATATCCAACTCGAAGGCTTCGTCAGTATCAGGCTCACCGTGTCTGATATAACCTTTACCTGGGGTATAAATGAGACGATAGTAAACGCCATCTTTACAGAGATACAGACCGCTGTTCTCGCAATCAGAACTCCACCATTTCGGGTTTCTTACATAACAAAGCATTACATCGCCATCGTAAATAGGAATATATGATTTCTTGCCATTATTCTCGCCTACGTAATCTTTGGCATCAACATTATCTACCTGGCGGGCGGTAGCCGTTAGCGTATAGCCGTTCTTTATCATTTCGGCTATATCAAGATATGCAACCTGCCATTGCAAATTAAACTCCTGCTGAAAACGCTCATTGCCTCTTTTAAAGAACGCAAGGATATTTGGCTTTCTATCCTCGCCAATGGCTGCGGTATCTTTGATGAGAGAGTTGAAGACTTGAATCTTGCTAGCTTCCAACGCCATGCTTATCATGGAATAAAGATACCCGTCCTTCTTATCTTTGATACTCCAATACTGACCCGAAGCTATCTTACGCAGATCACCGTACATATCCATCGCTTCACGTTCCTGAATATTATGCAGATGACAGACAAACTTGTATTGGTCGGGATAAACGCATTCCACCATATTGCTAAACTTTAGCATATTCTTGATGGTGCTTACACATTCTTCTATTTCCATACGCTATTTTTGTTTATCACTATTAATAAGATCCTCATATTCACCAATCGTGATTTCCGTGAAATCGGAGTTGCATCTCTCTGCTCGGATGCCATCATCGAAGAAGGCAAAAATGCGGTCTTTGCAGCGGAGAAGCTGAGTGATGGAGATAGAGTTACCTTGAGAACCCCCTATGTCCAACTCCTTCAATATCTTGAAATGATTGGTTACAGCTTTATAGGAGGCAAGTACGGCGGCGATAGCCTTACCCTGCTTATATCGCTTGTTAGGCGCTACAGCTACATAATAGCCATCCTCCAGTTTCTTGCCATCGCATTTCTTCCATACATTCTTATCCAGCTTTTCATATTGCGCAGTCGGCAACCAGATGGCGGTTATATCATACTCTCGTAGCAGACTGCGGTTAGGCTGATAGCCTTGCCACTTTTCAAACTCGAAGCCTACAGCTTCTTCAACTCTTTTCATGTAGGCTTGATACTCTCTTTCTTCAGCTTCGAGAATACCCTTAATGTATTCGTAAGCCTTTGATCCTTGTTTAGCTTCGTATAACATATTTTCTTTGTTATTTAATTCTTACTCTTGAACTGCGATAATACCACGGGAGGCAAGACGAGAACAATGTTTCTGAATATCGAGGATACTATCCCCATCAAGAGCTGACCCGACAACAAACATATCACGAATTACATTATGGTCCACTTTCTTGTAGCAGGGCATGCCTTCCGGTTGAAAAATATCACTTTCGTTCAGAAAGACGAATGTACCATTAAAGTAAACCACCTCGTATATACCGGACGTTTTTTCGTCTTTAAGTAAATCATGCTCCCAAATTTCAGCACCATACATATCTTTCATCCCCGTATATTGGCAAATGGTATAACTTAATACCGGGATAAAGCCACACCCAAGGAAAACTGCATTTTTAGGTAAATCCTTACGCGGTTCAAAAGTTAGGATGCAGGCTGCACCAGGATAGGCATTACCAGGAGCAGGGATGCCATACTCCCAATCCAACGTATCCTTGCGCTTTGCTCTAAACTTAATATTTATCAGATCCATACGCTATTTTTTTAATTTAACAATATAGGTAATCTTCTCCACACCCCGCCATTAGACTGAAAATTACTCTGCCAATCACGATACTCTACATCGAAACGAACCCCAAGGTCTCGGAATTGTTGGATATTCAATGTAGAAAGAAGCGCGTCATTTTCCTCCTTACGGTCCATTAGGATAAGCCTGCAGCTTTTCATGGAAGCAAATATCTGAAAGAAAATATCCAACGCATTCTTCCCTAACATACTTTGTATAGCCCAACGTTCACGATTGGTTCCTTTAGGTGAGATGTTTACACCATCAATATCGGTATAAACCTCGTTTTTGTTCCATTGTTCTACGTTGTGGTACATAGAATATCCCGAAGTATAAACATAAAGGTTTTCTATGTTTTTATATTGACCTCGCAGATTTTGCACGAAATCTGCAAAGTATGGAATTTTGAAAGGTTCACCACCTGTCAGCAACACCGTTTTAGCGTTGTTAAGTTCCTCTACCGTTACAACCGGAACAGAACTTAAAACGTATTGATCATTACAGCATAACATGCAATGATTATCACAATTTGTATTTAACATCAGATGAATAACGGAATGATCCGCATTCTTTTCATCTTCATAATATCTTATCATACGCTACTTTCCGTTTTCTTTCTGTTGAACATCTTCTTTCTTATCCTCTACATACTTCTTGCCACAGAAAGGGCAATACTCGGGGAGGATATTTACCTTGTTCCACTTTTCACAGAAGGAACCATCCTTCTTCTGCTTATGGAATAGACCATAGATGTTTACCATCGCAATGCCCGATGGAACACCGATACCTGTATCAAGGCAACCACTCTCGTTGGTCTTCTCCTTGATAAGTTTTTCAACTCTGCTAATACAATTACATGCCATAATCTTTAATGTTTTTATTATTTTAATATCTATCAACTAATCTTTTGTGCATCATATAGTAATGGAATGGGCGAGGGTCGTTTGGCTCATCTTGGTGATAGCCCATGCCGGCAAGCCACTTATCTGCCCAAGTGCCAGTTTCCGGCTTAATATCCCAATTTACAAACAGAATATGTACGCCGTAACCTTCTGATCTAGCCTCTAAGGTTTTTATCATTAGAGAACCAATGCCTTTCTGCCGATCTTTCTCACTAACGATGAAGCTATTAATGTAGCCACACACCGGGTCCTTCCTTATCGGATCATAGGCAAAATCAAATTCCATTAAGGCGAAAGCAGTACCAGTTAAATTTGTAAGGGTAAGAACATTTTCATTCCAGGAACCATCGTGAGCGTTCCAACATTTAATCTCTTTAAGATATGATATAAAAACAAACTCCGGCTCTCTAGCTTCATTATCTGATAAAATTGCAGTTTTACATTCTGCCTCATGAATGAGATTATCTACAAATCCATCAAGATAGTTTTTCTCAGTCGCCTTCAGAAAGGCATTTAACCTCGCAGCTAAGACTGCACGCTCTTCTTCTTTCATACGCTATTTTCTTTTATCACTATTAATAAAATCCTAATATCCTTCTATCTCAACTTTCTTGAAATCAAGATTACACTCTTCGACTCGAGCACGGTCATCAAAAGAAACGAAAATGCAGTCCTTGTGACAAAAGAGCATAATTTTATTACCAAAAGGACCAACATGAGACACATCTATTCCCAATTCCTTTATTATCTCATCTTTTCCGATGAGAGATTTATAGGAGTCGAGTACGCTGGCTAACAGCCTTCCTTGCTTATAGCGCTTATTGGGCACTATAGCTACATATCTGCCATCCTCTCGTTTATCCCAATTCATTACTCGCCATGCCTTGTTATCTAGTGTTTCGTATTGTTTAAAAGACACCCAGATATAGGATATTTCGATTTTTCGATCATTGCTGTCGTTAGCTAGACAACATAGGTAATCATCGAACTCGAAGCCCACAGCTTCTTTTACTCTCTCCATATAAGCCTTACGCTCCCTTTTCTCCGCATCAAGAATACCCTTAATGTATTCGTAAGTCTTTGATCCTTCTTTTGCTTCGTATAACATATCTTCTTCGTTTTTTAGTTTTTACTCTTAATCTGCGACGGAATAGCAGAGGATGAGGTCGAGATGGAGACGGCGGTGGCGGAATATTCGGCGGCTTTATAGGCTCATGCCCACCTTCAAATATTCCGGAACCCAACACCAGGAAGAATATCGTAAATGCCCAGAGAACGGTTACGATTATCTTTTCCTCCATTGATAACTCTAACGTCATTTCTTTCTTCTCCTATTATGTTTCTTCTGTTGTAAATACTGCCCGTAGTCTTTTGGAGTAGGAATCATCATAAAAGATTTATCCATCACAGAAACTTGCGGGTGATAGTAATAATTTCTAAGACTTTCTTTCATACGCTTATCTATTTAAATGATTATCACAAACCAAATCACATGACGTTTCATGTTGCGAATCAATGCACCAGCCTTGGCCGTAGGCATCCTCGTTGTCGAACCAAAAGCAGCTACCACAACATTTCTTTTCTTTCTTTGCCATACGCTTTTCTATTTGAATCTGATTACGAACATATTCTTTTTTAACCAATTATCTGGACACATACCCTTCTTTGGTTTATCTACCGTTATCTCGTCGATTTCCTTCTCGATATACGGTTGGTTATCTTTCGGATAACCGAGGAGAAAATGAACGTGAGTGAAAGGCTCTAATACCTCCTTGCGGTAAGTTCTATCTTCCGGACTATCCGAAGTCTTTTCTCTTACAGATGAAGACTTCCTTACCTAAACCTGCATATTCTTCTGCCGGTTCTTTCTTTGGATCTTCTTTCTTTGCCATAGTTATTTTCCTTTATAATTTATACCTTCCCTTTCCAGATACTCTTCGGCTTCCTCTTGGCTGTCAAACTTCATGGGGCGGCCGAAATAATCATTAAAGTATTTATATCTTTGCCACCAATGCTTTTTGTACATGATAAAATACTTTATTTTATACGCAAAAGCTGAAAATCTATCCCCATCGAAGAACCCGGGAAAGTATTCCGAAACAATTTTTATCTTCATACTACTATCCTTTTTAAAATAAATATACTCTGCTATCTGTTCCATCAACACGATAAGGAATATTACAAATACCGCAAGGAGTATAAGTTGTAAATCTAAACATTGCACAAGTGTCATAACTATATTACTACTTCTTGCTATAATCTACCCGCTCATCTTTGAAACCGGTGAGGCGCTTGGCATCCTCCTCGGTTATCAACTCTATCTCGCCGTTGTTATCATCGGCAAGAACGATGTTATCATCTGCGAGGACGAAGTAATACTTATTCTCGTGGGTGAAAAGACTGACGGGGGTAGTGTCGATTTCTCGAACAATGGATTTCAAGCCCAACTTTTCAAGAATTTCAGCATGGCAGGTTATTGGGTTATATGATTGCATCGCTTCTCTGATACGCTTGCCCTGCTCGCTTATCGGACTAGGAACTACGTATACGACAGATTCACCGCCGCCAAGCTTCTTCCATACATCTTTATCCATTTTAGCATACTCTTCAGAGGTAAACTCAAACTTGTGGATAATCGCTTTTCTGGCATAGCAGAAATTGGCGGAGCGATAGATGCAATTACCTAGAGGAATGCCCATCGCTTCTTGAACTCGTCTGCCATACGCATTCTTTTCTTCGAGTTCTTTTGACATTACGTCCTTTACCCAATCGTAGGACTTGGTACCTTCTTTTAGCTTGAATATTTTCATATACTTATTATTCTAGATGTTTTCTTTTGGACCAGCGATAGAATCGCTGGTAACGGAAGCTTTAGCAATTATAGAGCTTGATACCATAGCGGTCCTTCATCAAGGTTACTGCCCAGTCGGGATAACCGCCTTTATGCTGCTCCTGATATATTTCTATCTCCCGGATATAGCGCTGCAAGAGGAGAACAAATCTAGGGTCGGGCGCTTCGCCACCCCGGATATGATACTTCTCCTGAGCAAACTGCATTTCTACCCTCAACTTGTAGCTGTTGGTAAACTGCTCGTTGCCTCCCTCGTGTAGAATAATAGCCATGGCACGTGCCAGGTCATCCTTCTTCACTACCGTCATGCCTACTGCATCGGCCGTGCGGAGAGTGACGAGATAGAAATCATAATCGAAATCTGCTTTATCCATATCGTTTTGTTTTATTTGCCATTGTCTTCAGGTGTTTGCTCCGGCTCTTTCGGAATTTGATATTCGGTCATTTTCCCTATCTCGTAGCCTTTTTGAATAACATCCAGCATACTGGCATAGGTAGGCTCCTCCGTTGAACCGGGAGTCTGATCGCCCCAAGGCTTGCCATCCTTGCGTATTGCATCTTTATCTGTCAACGAAGTCTCCATACGGCACAGGAAGACTCCGATGGCCAATAATTCGTGATTTGGAGTTGCATCAAAATCATCGTTATAATCATCGGTGATTTTATCAGCAATGGCTATTATCTTATTGTAGATAGTCATGACTTTCTGTTTTTCCTCGATTGTAGCCTGCTGCTCGTTTACATTATTATTATTTTCTTCTTTCATAAATATCTTGTTTTTATTTGTTATACTTCTTCTGCATCTTCTTTAAACTCTGTTCCAGGGTCTCCTTTACCAATTCTTCGGGAAAATTATCGATGTTCAAATCCCCTGACGATACATAACGATGAAGCAAATCATAATAGAATGACTTGATCTTATCTCGCTCAAATGCTTCGTAAGGAACGAAATCTATTAATTCTACTGATGTCATTTCGCTATCCCCGAGCGTATATTTTGAAATAACGAGACCGCCGAGGAACATTTTTAGGACATGATCTTCCAGGATTGCCATTTTACTCGGAAAAGCCGGAACCTGAGCTAACTCTTGTGCTATCTGCGATTCCGAGGGACGCTTGTAGCCATATATCGACCAGATATAGGTGCTCACGAAATTCGGATGAAAACGTACCTTGTTGCGATAGAACGACCATCCTCCATCTTTCTTCTTAACCAACATATCAGAATCTACGCTGCCATCCTTATAATGATACACCACGGCATAGATGCAACCTGTCTCGTTACGAAAAACAGACTCAACATCTGCTTCCGTCTGCTTTACCTCCCTTGGTTCCGACATACGCTTAATGGCATTGTTGAACTTCAAATATGCTGAACTATCAAAATATTCGTCACCCAAAAAGGTAGGCGTAACAGCAATGGGGTCATCGCTATCATCCTTCGGAAAGAATAGCTTTTTAGGATTGATTACTCCTTGTTCCATGCGCCTTATTATTTATTGTGGTCGATGATGATGTTATATTTGGCGAGGACGGGTTCCAAGCCGGTCATTACGCCTTTACCGAGGAGAGGGACGGCATCGAGAACGCTGTAGGGGATAACCTTCTTCTTCGGAAGCTGCTCACGGTTGGCTTCCTCTTCGAGGAGCTTTTTGTAGGCGGCAAGTTCCTTATCGGCATCATCGCGCTCATCCAGGGCTTTCTTATATTTGGCATTCAGCTCATCGTATTGCTTTTGGGCTTCCTGGGCTTCCTGACGCAGCTTAGAAATATAATTGCTTGCCTTCTGCATAGTGGCATTGGCTTCATCGACTTTCTGCTGAAGGACGGTTATATCTTTTTGGTGCTCGGCTTTCTGGGCTTCCAGCTGACGCTGCAGGTCGGAGAGCTTCTGACGAAGGACATCGGTATCATTGTCGGTTCGGATGAAATCAAACAGGCGCTCAATGTTCTGCCTTAAATGGGCGCAGGTTTCGGAAGTGGTACCGATAAGGGCTACGGCTTCCTCGGCGGTGAGCGTATAGCCTGGGGCGGATTCCTTTTTGCCGGCGATGGAATCGCTGGGAACGGGGGCGAGAGGGGGATTTTTATCAGGTGCTCCAGTGAGGGGCATTGCGGCTTTCTTCTCCTCGGCTTTCTTCTCCTCGGCTTGCTGCTGTTCCTGGACCATGGCGATGGCGGAAGGCATATCTTCCAGCTTGTCGTAGTAATTTTCTTCCTGCGCATCCAGGGCTAGGCGACCTTCGTAGGTTTCCCACAAGCCATTGTCGATAAGGTAATAGATGGCAGAGAGAACGATGCGCTCGCCGTACTCCTCGGTGTATTCATTAAGAGGAGCTACCCAGGCTTTTTCTACCACATCTTTCAGCCATTCCTTGTAAATGATACCGTTCAGCTTCTCTTTATCCCCTTCCACGGCATAGCAGGAAGCGATGCGAGGAATAACGTAGAGGGGTTCCGTCTTCTGTAAGAAGTTCTCGAAATTAATTCCGAGTTCCTGGCGGACTATATTGCTCACACTCTTGAATTTATATTTCTTCAAAATAGTGCGAAGGATATTTTGTTGTTTCGTGTTCATGCTTTTTATTGTTGTTTATTGTTTGCTATGAGTTCATGCTTCTGCAGACTCCTGCGCTGGGTCTGCTGGCCAGCCATTCTCACTATAGCCTGCCTTGCGTTCCTCGGCTAGGATCTCACGGCTCTTCTCGTAATATATAGGCTGCTCGCCTGCGGTTACTCGTTCCTTGTTATATCGGGAAAAGGCGATACCCACCTTATCCATATACTCCTCGTTGGCACGGCGTTTTACTATCTTCTCATCATGCTTGGCTTTATCATACTTGGCACAGGCATCTGTACGCTCGGCGGTCAGCAGGAGTTTATATGCCTTTCGGTCGAGGAGTTGCTGGTGTATGAATGCTTCCAGTACTTGCTCTTGTAATTCTTTGAAGGCATGTTCCTTTTCCTCAATCATCTTCTTTGCCTTCATATACTCAGCAGCAGCGTTAGAGCGAGCTTCTCTCGCTGCGTCCTGCTTGTCGTCTCTCTCCTTACGCAAAGGAGTAAGAACTTGTTGCTGAAAATCTTCTAATGTTTTCATTCTACTCTATAAATCTTTATTGTATTAAAACTCGAATTATCTAATCGAAAAACGAAGGGTTCTGTCTCTTCTCTTTTTCTTTTCTTGCCTTCTTCATTTCCTCCTCATATCCCTTCTTAACTTCGGCAGCCTGCGTAAGGCGTTCCTTCAAATCCTTACGGGAAATCAAAGGGTTGGCATTGACGATGGAAATAAACAAATCTCTGCCCAGCTTCTTATAGAGAGGAATAAACTCCTTATCTACCAAGTCGGCTGACTCGCCAGAAGGGATGCCCACCTGGTACAGGTCTTTACCCTCCTTATTCACGATGAGGAGAGTTCTCTTCTTACCACCTTCACCAGTAACCTGCACACCTCCGGAATACTTGGCCACACTCAGTTGACTATTCATCCAAGACTCCTTGGTAAGCAGGATGGCTTTAAATTCTTTTTCCATATCTTTACCTTATTATTGTGTTACTAACTAACCTGCTCCATCTCCTTATCCGGGCAATCGGCGGTGTCCTGATACTGCACATACCGTTTCCGTTTGCAGCAGTACAAACCACCGATGCAATACCTACCGTGCAGGCATACCCAGCAAGGCTTGGCATCAGGCTTCTGCGAACAATGGGTGATATTAACCATTTCGTTTTTATTTAAAAAAGTATATATTACCTATCTTTTCGGTTGCAAAGATACAAAAATATTTCAAACAATGATAGGTTAGCTATTGTTTAATTTATAATTTGGTCTAAATTTAAGAATTATTATATATTAGATACTAAAAAAGGTATAGTTTTAAGACTATACCTTCTTATTATTATATCTTTATCCTCATTACTTTTCTTCTTTCAGATCATTCTTGATTTCGTCCCACATTGCCATTTCCACCTTCTTGCCATCGAAATGACCTACGGCTACAAGTTGGCCTCCTTCCTCGGTAGCATCGGCAGAAGAGATAGCGTTGCTGCGGATGATCATAATATCGAACTCATGGATGGCATCCAGGATGCTCTTCATGTCGATGTGCTGCATATCCTTGCGTGCATCCTGACGGATGCGCTGTATGTCAGCATCGGTAAGCTTAGTCTGGGTCTGCTCCTGCGCCTTTCGCACGGCTGCCGTCTCCAGGTCTAGGCGCTGCTGCTCGTAGGCATTACCCACCAGTTCGGCATTCTTCAACTGAGCTAAGAGATTGAGGAACTTCTTGAATTTCTCAGGTCCCAACGACATCACGGAGACTGCGAGGCTCTGCTCCAGCAAAAGAGTCTTGCCCTTCACCTGCCAATGAAGCAAGCCAGAACGCTCCCACTTCGTAATCAAAGCGGTGAGGGCGCTTAAATCTTTTAACGCGTTCCCTGCCTTTTTTCGCTTGAGTTTTTTTAAGATGAAGACTACGAGAACTGCCCCTATCAGGATGAGGGCGATTCTTACTAAAAATGGAATTTCTATCATAGTTTATATTTCGTTTTTAAAATGAGTATTCTTATTTAAAAAGCCCTCCTATGCTCACGCACCGGAGGGAAACCAATTCACCTAAAAAGATGAACATCATAGAGTTTAAAAAACTATAATCTAACTAACCAAAAAAACATGAAGTCTCATTAATCACTACTCACTCATCACTAATGGGTAATGAACCTGATTCCGTCCACTTCGAGTACCAGGATGTCGTTCACTACCCTTATCTGCTTGCTGTTGACGAACTGCACCTTTCGCTGGTGGCGCAGCACATCTACCTTCAGGCAGACACATTCACCTTCATCCACATGCCCCGTCTTGGTGAGAAACTTGATGTAGAACGGCTTGCGTTCCACCTTCCTCGCCGTCTGCGGATGCACGTAGCCAGTTACCTGCTGACCGCTGCGTGGGTCTATCCACTGCCACTTCTCGCAAAACTGGCGAAGGTTCTGATAAGACTGCTTATATCTTGTCATGGCGATACATATTTATCAGTTTACAAATGCTTATACGTTGCCGCCGAAGTCGTAATAATCACGATGGACTTTCTGCTCCATATCCTCTGCATAAGGAGGCATCTGGGCATGCAGGAAACGGTCCAGGATGATGCTTTTTACCTTTCGTTTCTCTTTGGCTACCCTTTGTCGGTGTCGCAATATATCTGGCAAACAGATATTTTTTAAAGGGTTTGACCAGTCGGAGGCGTTATCCCAGGCTGCATAGTCAGGATAGAGTACCATCGAATAATGCGACAGCTTGCCTGTTGGCGTATCGAGCATTGGACCAGCCACGGTGAAAGCCTTTTCCTCGTTGTAAAGAACCATGTGAGAAGTCTGCGCTGTTACGTCCTTATGATTCACATAAAGGATTCTGTCCTTATACTCCCGCAGATGGATATCCAGCCAATCCTCTACGCTCTTGTCGGTAGAGAGCACCAGGTGGGTGATCCATTCACGCTCAAAACAAGTCTGCAGGTAGTTGATGATATAACCGGTGGCAGAAGTCCTGCTTACGGTCATAGCCAGCACCATCACGCAGAAATGGTTCTTTGTTCCACGGTTCGGAGTCGTGTCGGCCATACATCCGACAGCGTGGAAGAATTTATCTACCAGCACGTCGCCGTGAGTATAGAAGCTCAGTGCCCGCCGTGGTGCCTGCATCACTGCCTGTGGCAGTTTTCTATCCACGCAGCAGGGAGGGATAAAGAGCAATGTATCGTCCATAATCTTATCAGTTTAATGTAAGTTTAATCATTGATAATCATCGGCATGAGCAGGGTCAATGCTCTTGGCGATGATTCATTGGCAGTGATAACTGCTGCACGGCTAGGGTCGCTCAGATGCAGACAGATGCTATCATCAGGAATAGGTGCAAGAACATCGAGCAGACTACTTGCCTTGAATCCGATGCTATGGCCTTCCGGGCAGGTACTGTCATTGATAAGTACCTGGTCATTGGCTGCCATATTGAAGTCGAGGTCCTGCGCAGTAATATCGAGGAACATGCCATCTTTCTTCAGCACAATAAGATTGCTGCTCTCGCTCGCGAAGAGAGCCACACGCTTCACTACGCTTGCCAGCTCTCGCTTGCCTACAACAACCGTATATGGATTGTTCTTAGGGATGACGGAATTATAGTTAGGGTATTGACCCTCTGTCTTCTTGCAAACGAAGGTAATGTCACCTGCCGTGAATCTCACCATGCTCTCGTTTGCCTCAATATCAATATCCTCTTCACCATCAAAAGCTGAAAAAGTCTTGAAAAAGGAGCTATATACGAGAATCTTTCCCGGTGTTCCACTACGGAAGAAATTGCTGCCTCCTGTATCAGGATTGTTGGTATGAATCAGTTTGATAAGGACGTGACCGTTGGAAGCTACGAAGATAACTTCACTTCTATCCTCAGCTACATCGATGCAGAGGCATCTCATCACTGGGCGAAGCTCGGAATCAGATACGAACTTGCCGGCATGAGAGAGTACATTGCTGAAGGTTGCCATCGGCAGGGAGATATGGAGACTGGCATTATCGGGCTGCGCAGCACGAGGGAATGCCTCTGCGCTGAAATAAACCAGACTCACATTACCCTTTTTTACATTTTCGCCGTTCTGAGTGCAGTACTCGATGTTCATATTGCGCTCCTTATCCTGTGAGAGGTCCATGGTGACTACGCAGTCGGCAGGAAGGGTGGAGAGAAGGGAGAGTAAATTGCCGATTGGCAGAACGGCATCTTCCTTGAAGCTTCCTTCTACGATGGTGAGGGGTGCAGGAATGATAAGTTCTGAATCAGTGGTAGCTGATACAAAAAAGAATTTGCCGTCTTCCTTACGCTGGGTAAGGAGCACGTTGGCCAATATGGCGACGGCTGACTTGCTGTCGATACACTTCGCTGCTTTCTGTAAAGCCTGGCGAAGCAAGAGGGATGATTGTGCTTGTATCTTCATTTTATTATTAACTATTATCTATTAACTATTAACTAGAATGGCAGGTCGCTGTTCGGATCATCATAACCCGGCATGCTTGAATAATCATTGCCTCCTTCAGCTGGCGGTACATAGGCGGTGGCGTTGCCGGCTGCGCCGTAGGCTTGCTGCGGATATGTCTGCCGGGTTGCGGTCTGTGGCTGATAGAGGCTGGCGATTCGCTTGTTCATACGGGTGCGGATTGCCTTAAAGAGGTGAGAGTTCTCATCGTTGAAATCCTGATTTACGATTTCCGGATCTCGCTCCTTGTTGGCTTCCTTCACCTGATCTACGAGCTTCGGAAATGCCTTGGCTACTGCCTTGACGTACTCGGTGGAGAACGAGAGCTGCATTTCGTGGGTAGGTACACTCACCTGGGTATCGCCACGCTCGGCTGCACTCTGGCGTATCTTATTCTTATACGCCTCATTGAAAGGCCAGATGTTGACTCTCAGTTTTGCCTGAGTTTTACTTGCATCATTCTTAGATGCTTCTACTCTAATTTCGTTCACATCGAGAGGAATGCAAACGTATGGACGCTTGGTATTCTTCTCATCGATACCAACTAAGACCTTGGCTCCATTCAAAGCCAGAAGGTCGACATTTCCACTAAAACTAGCCATAATTTAAATATTATTTTTATAAAAATTCAATTTCCTTGTTTACAAACTTCATATATGTTTGGAAGAACTGCTTCACCTGCTCGCAGGCTCCGCTACCCGTGTAGGTGCATCTGCCCGTGCAGTTGGTTCGGGTGCCGTCGGGAGCCTCGCAATACTCACCGAGACCTGTACCGCCTCGATGCTGCGGGCAGAGATACACGAAGGTATCTACCCAGGCTTGGCGATTGGCTATCCGGATGCCTTTCTTCTTTGTTTCTTCTTTCTTTGCCATAACCTTTTTTCTTAGTTTATAGTTTATAGTTTATAGAGCAAGACTGCCACTATTAACTATTAACTCTTAACTATCAACTGTCTAGAATGGCAGGTTGCTCTTATCTATTTCATCTACGGTAGCAGCAGCATTGTCATTCTGAGCATTCTGGGCAGCTACAAATCTACCCTGCTTGCGTTTTTGATAGGCATTCCAGCGGTCTTCCTCTTCCTGGGTGAGGGTAACGATATTGCCTTCATCATCACGATATGGTAATGGGTCGGGACCTTCCACAAACTCCTTGGCTATACGCTTCAGCTCCTTGTAGTCGGTCGGTATCGTATCCTTGCCAGGACGATAGAAGAAGAACACGTGCTTGGAAGTCTGAACGTAACGGATGAACTTCGGTTCTATCGTGTTATCGTTCTCCCACTCCCTGCCTACGAAATATTCCTGCGTTACCCAAGCCTTCATCTTGAAACAGTGGCGTTGCTTATCGCTTACGTTCTCGAAGAGGTGGTCTGGATTGCACTTGATATTCGCCGACTCGCAGTACTTGCATATCTTCTTCTTGAAGGTGGCACGGCTATATTCCTTGCTCTTACCCTCGCTGGCATCAGCCCAGTCACGGATAAACTCATTAAACATTTCGTCGGCGCAGATTGGAACTCCATATACTTCTTCACGTGAGAAGAAGAACTCGAAGTAGCGCACGCAGCTCTCCGTAATCTCTGTAATCATATCACGTCTTCGCAGGTTCAGCTGAGGAGCCTTGCTCACTACGTGATAACGCATCATAAACTGCACGGCTAGAGCAGTGATGTAGATAGCCTGATTTCTTGCTATATCAGGTAATTTTTCGGGGGCCGGATTGAAACCCTTCAGAATGTCTCCAGGTGATCTTGCCATTTTGCGCTTCAACGTATTTTCTCGTGCGAAGCGGTTAGAGAAGGCTATCTGCGGGAAACGTCCTGCCGTGGAATCCACTCCACCATCGTATGGAAAGTTGGATGATACGATATGCAGCGGTGAGTCTTTCAGACTGAGCGTTTTTATATCTGCTCCTTTGCACTCCAGTGTAACACCGGTGGTTGCCATTACATAGAAATAGTCCATCGGGAACGATTTCGGGCGGTCTTCCCAGTGTATCGTCCGATACATTCCTGGGTTATGCTGTATCTCGCCCAGACTGAAGCGGGCATCGGCAGTGGTGATGAATCGCTTCATATCAATGTTCAGCACATTGACTGCAGAACCTACGAACACTCGCACCACCATGGATTTGCCCGAACCGCCACTAGCCTGTTTCTCGTCTTCAATCTGATCTTCCAGCAGATAGGGAATGCTCTGACTGTCTGAACCCGTCAGGTCTCTATAGCAAACCCTGCCTATGCCGGAAACCATATTGACGAAATGGGCATTGATGATAGCCTTGTCTTCATCAGATAATTCAGACTTGCTTCTGTCGGCTTCCATCTCTTCCTGCCAAAGCACATTGGAGCAACCTCGCAGGATGCGGAGCATCGGCCACAATTCCCGGTCTTTCTTGCCTCGCCAATCAACGTTCCATCGGTAGATGGTGCCCCATTCCCGCAGATCATTTTTCATCTGATTGATTTCAAAGATGCTGAATACAGGCGAACCGTCCTCATTCTTCTGAGCTTCCTTCTGCGCTATCTCATTTTCCCTGCGTGTATATTCATCGCTCTGTCTGATGATGAACGGCGGGTCGAAATGCCGCATCGTGAAGTCGTATGGCTTTCGGGCGGTGGCAGGGATGAAGAAGTTACACTGGTCATAACTGATTGGAGTGATATACTCCGGCGTTATCTTCAGCGCCACGTTGCGGAAGTAGAAGTATTCCACGTTCTCGCTGTAGCCTTCCGTAAAGTCGATGATGATGCTCTGCAATCCTCCGGCTGATTTTTCTGAGAAATTCTTGTCTATCAGATTGGCGCAGTCGCTCATCAACTTCTGTTCCTGCTCATTGTGCCTCCAACTCTGTTCGCAGAACTCCAAGAGCTTTTCCTTGGTTGCCTGTATGATGCTCTTCCCGTCGATGTACTCAACAAAGCATCGGTCGAGGTGGATAAACTGACCTACGAGATCATTGCTCTCAGGGTCGATTTTGCGGTAATATCCGTGGCTCGTCATAAAGAGCCATACCTTGGTAGGTGAAATCTTGCAGGTGCAAGGTTTCGGCTTACCGCTGCGAGGATCTCTCGGATATTCTATCTCGAAAGGGTCGGTATTCTTGGCCCCACGAAGCTTGGAGAATAATGGCAGACGAATATCATGGTCGAATCGGAAGTTATCTTCATCGGTCATCCGATAGGTGAGCATATAATCTCTTACGCTCCTCGGTGTGCAGCCGTAGAGCCACTGCCAGCGCTGGTTATAGCGCACCCTGAAAGGCTCGGGCAGCATGGCATAGCAGATGTCACTAAACTTAGTAGCGATGGCTCCGCAGTTGCGTTGCGATGTAATATCGTTGGGATAGATCATGATGACCCTTTCGGCAAATCGCTTCATCTTTTGATATTGCACACCGCTGAAGTCCAGTTTTTCCTGCCTCCACTCACCTCTTTCTATATACCAGAAATTGCCTCTGCCAATAGAGAAGGCTACGTGGTACCAACTATTCTTATCAAAGAACTTATCGCCAGCTTTATCCTTACGTAGGGATTGCATGGCGTAATAAACACTCAGAGCATCTTCGGGCGTTCGGCAGAACACAATGTTCTGAGCCTTAATTTCATTGAGCGGAATATCTACCTTTTTGGAGTGAAATGTGCCTTTCGGTTCATCATTTTTATCCAGATTCTCTACCCAAATTTCTTTTTTTTCTGTATAAACCTCATCGGGCTGATATTTCTTGATAGCCGCATAAACGGCGGTAGTATCAGCCGTTCTGTTTTCGGCGGCATGAATGAAAACCGGATCCCCCATCAGCCACTTACTCACCTTTCTCACGCTGTGATCCTCGCAGGTGGAGAAGACGATAGGGTCTTGCTGCATCGCCGGACGGAAAAAACATCCGCAGCTCCCCTGCGGTGCTATCACGTCAGTGGCAAAGCAGACGAACAGCGGGTTCCAGGGAGTGCCGTAAATCACTTCGCTCACCAGTTGTCCATTCCTCACCACATTTGGCAGGGTTACTTTATCTACGGCGTATATGCGGAAATCCTCATTTAGCATCGTAGTATTAAAGTCCTTGCCGAAGCCGTATTGCGGAATGCCTTTTACGGATGTAACTTCGCACCCCAGGGCTGCAAGCTCCTGGGGTGCGAAGTCAGTTTTTGGAATAAAAGAAAACGTTTCAATCGTTTGTGGGGCGATGGTACGATAGTCCATCTTAGCAAAGAGCATCGGCCACTTGGCTCTTGTCTTCTCGTTGTCGCCATACACCTTTACCACGAGGTCGTGGCAAAGACGCAATAGGCTTGCTCCGTGCATCGGCAGCTTACGCATTGCCGCATAAAGCTCGATTGCACCGTAGCCATACTTTCCAGTCTTGGTACACATCCAGCGCAGGGCACCGTGCTCTGCCTTGGTATCATTATCCACCCCTACACCATTATACATACCACCACGCTCATTATTATAGATAATGAGGTGCGGTGTCTGCTTCGCTTTGCTCTGCTCGCCATCGTCTGCCTCTTCCTTCTGGCAGAGGGGACAGAAACAAGCCGTCTGTCCTTCGATGCGCTGCTCATCGGCTGACTTCACAAGGAAAGTCATGTCGAGGTTGGCAATCTGGTTTAATATAGGGTGGAATAACATATCTTATACCAAGAGTATTATAGAGTTAAAAGAGAAAGGGAAGGCACCACTCTTTTTAGTTTACAGTTTATAGTTTATAATTTATAGAGGCTAGCGCCCTTGAGCGAGATTGCCTATTAACTATTAACTTTTAACTATTAACTAAACGCAAGGGTAGGCCAAACTTCAAGTGTTTGCATCTTGCCGGGTTATATTCCAGAGCGAGCGGTCGGAGCATTTGAAAATCTGTGGTACTCGCCCGCTGCAAAGATGCAGTGTACAGCATAGTCGTGGGGCATTACTGACTCCCACTACCCTTGCTTAAGAGCGTTTCCAGACTGCCTCCCCTATTCTCTTTATATCATATTGTCAAAGAAAGAAGACCTTCGGGGCGACACCGCTAAATTTCGAGGATGCCCCGCTTACCGCATCGATAGGTATTCCTCAGGCTTTTTAATCAGACTTTTCACTTATCGTTCCGAGACTGCGGTGGGGGGGGTATCAACTTATTAGTGAAGCTTTTCAGCGTCCACCTATCGCCCGTCCGGTCTTCCTGCCATTTAACCGATGGCTCGGTTGTCTAACAAAATAAAAATCGGAAACGAAGTATATATCGTACCGAAGTTGCATGATATCATGCAGAATATCTTTTATTTCTTCATATCTTTTCGTTTATAAATTCAAGAATGTTTCCAGGCGATAACGCCTTACTTTGCAGTTGCAGATAGTTTCCATACGATGTACTATCATCTGCGAGAGACTTTCCATCGTGAGGAAATCTGTATTTAGACCGATAATCTGCACCTCCTGCCTCCAATAGATTTTTCCGTTCTTTCGGCGGCAACTATGCGAAGGCGTGATGATCATATCTTCCACGCTGCCCGTCATCATCCTGCAGAGATACTCGCAGGTATCTTTCAACAGGGCGAAGGGCGCATAAAATAGCAGTGTCGGAATATCATCCCTCAGTCCGCTCATCGTCTCGGTATAGGCGAAACGATGGAGCATCTTATATCGGGATAGGTTCCTATGCCTCTGCTGTATGCCCTTCCGGTTAGGGATATAAGGCAAATCAAATAGACGGGGCATAGGCTTCCCTTATTTTCTGCATCATCTGCCAAGTACTATAAATACTGCGCTTACAATCAAAGAGCGGGTCATGTGCCGCGCCTTCATCATCGGCGATGTCTTTATAGTCCGTAGTCAAGGCATAAGCCCTGTCGAGGGTGAAAGGTTCCTCATGAACCCCGGCTGCATCCCACAAGATTCTTGCCATTTCCAGGTAGAACGTGCGATGGTCTCTCAACTGGGTATGCTTAATCTGGAACTTGATGCCCAGCTTGTAGCAAATATATCTCAGGATGGCCACATCGAAGTCGGTGCCCTGTGCCCAAAGGCAAAGGTCTTCGTCACCGAGTTTCTGCTTGATATAGGTTATCCACCCGAATAGGTCGTTAACGACTACATCAATCGGCCGGCAAGGTTCCTCGTCGCTGTCGTTGTCGAGCAAGGCAGCTTTTGCCTCGTCGCTCTGCTTTGCCCACCAGTCTGCCGTATTCTGGTCGAAGGTGAAGCCATTGAGGAACATGCTTCGCAGGTCAACGTGGGCAGAAAATGTGGAATTTCTCAAAACGCCGTCGCCTTCATCGAAGAAAGGCGATTCTTTTCCGTAGCGCTTCCACGCCACCGCGCCGATACTCATCACAGCAGCGGTGGGAGAAAGCGAACAGGTTTCTAAATCAACAGTTACATCTATCATTTGTAGTTATGAATGCTAATAAGTGCCTTGATGCCCTGCTGCTCCCATGGCTTCCAATCATCAGTGGTGAAACGCTTAATGATGGTGGTGCGGCTCATACCTCGCTCCTCCATAAAGGCGAAGAACTTCATGCAGAGTCCATTGTTCGCCTTCTTTAAGCAGGTATAGAACACACCCGGTTCGTCGCTCTTGGCAAGTTCTGCCAGATAGCCCTTCTTGCCTATCTCGTTGCCCAGTGCATCGGTTTCTACGTATTCAGTCAATAGCTTACCTACTTCTGGTATAGCTAAGAACTGTTTTTTGCAGTCGTAAACGCCTTGGATCTCCCAGGCATCAAAACCTTTCTGGAAAAATCTGAGATAGAAAGTAGAAGTAGTGAATCCCTTAGTCGATAAAAACTCAGCTAAGTTCTTCTTTTCCTCCACTGAGATGTCGTTTACCTCCAGTGGAGAATTTTTTCTACATATTTTTTCTAAGATTTCCTTTGTCATCTCAATTTTATTTCTTAATTTTGGTGCAAATTTAAAGAATAAAATCAAAACTACCAAATGTTACCTATATTTTCTTTCAGAAATTAGGGGAATTTAACATAGGTTAGATATATTAATTGATTTTTCAGATGAACAGAATAGAGTTATTCACCTTTTAAAAATAGTTGAGATATGAAGTACTTTTATAATTATAGCTACCTAAACAAGTGGATGGAAGCTAACAAAGACATCACCAACAAACAGGTGATGAGAGCAATGGGTACTACGAGTAATACATGCCTGGATAGTTGGGTGCGCATGAAGTCGCCGCTGCCTACCATCGCCCTGCTGCGCTTCTGCAATGCATTTCATGTTCCGCTTTCGGCATTTATTGTAGATGCGGATGCTAGCCCTATGGGAGATGGTGATTGCTGCGGGGTGGAATACGTGCGCCCTGATATAGGCGACCAGTTTGAGCCGGATGGCGGATATTTGGGGAATGATGCCAAACGGCAAATGGGCACACGTGCCCTGCGTGACCCGCTCGACGTGGATAGAATCAAGTCGGTGGTTCCTGGGCTAACCAGCGATGGAATCGCAGGGAACAGAGACGAAAGACCGAGATGTGAAGGAACGAAAGAAGAAGGAAGGGATAATCAGGGCGCAGCTACTGCCTCGGCTCCTATCGTAGAGACTGCTTCTGAGCCGACGGCAGAAACGGGTATCAGCATAGATACGCTTAACCGCATGCTCGACATCATAGCCGAGCAGCAGAAGCAGATCTGCGACCAGCAGAAGCTCATCACGGAGCTAACCCGCCGCATAGGTCCACAGCAAGCGGGCTACGGGATGGTGGCAGAGAATATTCGCCACCGTGAGCCTTAGATAATAAAAAACAGCCAGCTACCCATCACGGGCGGCTGGCTGCAGAAAGTTAACCTTAATAACTTAAATTCCCAAACTAAAATATAGATGAATGATATATATACACGAAAAAATAGTAATCTAGCTTTCGTTTACTGCCGCCATCTTGCGGCGAAGGAACTCTTTCTCCGTGATGGCCTGGCAATCGGTGCTTGTGCTCTCGTAAGGCACATCGGTGTAAAAGAAGCCGTGGTGCAGGAAGAGCACAGGCGTAGTGTTGCCGAAAGTGAAGGGAAGAGGAACTTCCTTGCCGTCCTTATCCTTTGCCATCTTTGGCTTGAACTGCAGGATGGCGATAAGAGCTGCTTCGTTTACTATAGGGAGCGCCATCATCTCCTTTTCCAGTTCGCTGTTCTCTTCCGGAATAAAGAGAGAAGTGCTCTTCATTCCGTCCTTGGTAGGAGTCTGAACGTTTGTCCAGCCTTCCTTATGGATAGTGTTCTTGAACTCTACCATCACTACGCCTCCGGCAAAGCCTTCGGGTGATTCATAATAGGTATCACCTCCCTGCTTCTCTACCCAGGCTCTCGCCTTTTCGCTTGCTTCACTGCACTCAGCAAGAAAGGCTTTCAGCTTCTTGCCTGTCTCACTCTCCTCTGCTATCTTCAGATAGTTGTGAGGTCTGTTATCTTTACCCATAAATCCTTATATTTAGTTTATAGTTTATAATTTATAGTTTATAGAGCACGGCAATAGATGACCGGCTCACCGCTCTCGTCATGCTGCATGTGGAAGCCTTTATAGCCTAGCTCTTGAAGGTATAGGCTCAAGGGGTCGCCCAGCGGACAGACTATTGCTTTGAAGTACTCCCGAAGCCGGGCATCATTGAACACCTCGCAGTCTTCTGTCCAGTGATTCATCGGTTCAAACTGCTTACCGAAAGCTTCTATCTTTGCCGGAATGACGAAATCCTGCAGCGTTACTTCTGCCTGTTCCTCATTATCTACGAGGTCGTAATCATTCTTTCTTTTCTTGCCCTTGCTCATAGTCGTTATGCTTTTTGAAGGTTGTCAATATCAGCACTACTACTAATATCAGGAACAACGCGAAGGCGTTCTTTCTTGCCGTCTGCTGCCAGGTAGCCTTTCTTGCGTCCTCGGTATTCTTTTCTTGCATATCCGATAAGCTATCGGTAGCTGCCCAGTGGGTGCCCACGTCGCTGCGGTTGCAGATGGATAGGCTATCGATGGTCTTCTGCATCTGATTGATTTCCTGCTGCTGTCGCTGCAAACGCTCATCGTAGGAAGATTGGCTGTTGTGGCTGCCTTTGCGGTGGGTGGTGCGCTGGGTCGTCTTCTGCTTGTTGCCGGAAGAATCGGTGGACTCGGTGATATTCTCCTGGATAGTTTCTTCATATTCGCCCGATTCCGAGGAGGTGGCAGATACGTGCTTGTCCTCATTTACCTTCATGGCGGCGCTATCGCTCACTGCCACCTGCTTATGCACGCTATCCTGCTGCTCGGTTTTCACGCTATCCTTCGTCTCCTGGTGATTGTTGCTAACCACCCGTCGAGAGGAAGCGCATGCCGCAAGCATCATCATCGCTACTGCTATCAAGAGTAGATGAATAATCTCTTTCCTTTTCATACGTTTTCATTGTTTTTAATATTTCTGATGCAAAGGTAGCTATTTTCTCAGAAATGATGGGGACAAAAAAGTTAATAGTTGATAGTTTATAGTTGATAGCAGGAAAATGCCCTATCAACTATAAACTATCAACTATCAACTACCAACTGCAAAATCATCCGCGGTAGAATACTGGAGCAAAAGAACCTTTGCACCCAAAAAACTCTTTTGCTTTATCCTCGATACCTAATTTTCGGATCATCTCAAAATCCTCATCGCTGCACTCCACGCAAAAGCGGTCGTTCTTCATGCCGACAAAGGAAAGGCGGGAAATCAGTGATTTCTCAGCGTCGCCTATAATGAGGTTGCAGAACGCCTTCCACTTGTCGGCACCCTCGCCTACTTCGGTAGCAATCTTGCTTTCTGTAGGCTGATGCACATGTGCAAATATATCGCCTTCTATAAGCTTGCCAGTTTTCCGGACATTACTCTGCTTGTATCGCTCGTTCAGGGTGGCTGCAATATCCATGTTTTTATCTTTTGAGAAATGCACCTCCCCCACTTCCGTGCGCCTTACGTGAAACCTGATAAAGTCAGGGTCGCCCTTTCGTCTTCCCGACTGATAGATGAAATCTTCATCCTTCAGCTCATCAAAAACAATATCTGTCTGGGATAGCTTTTCCATCCTCTGCAAATCCTTACGTACTACATCAAGAACCTGCTTCTTAAACTGCGAGAACTTGGGATATTTATTCATCACAGGCTCGCCAAATTCGTTTTTCAGGATTTCTTTCTTGACGGAATCAATCTCAACCAAACCAAGATAAGACTTCAGCTCCAGGAAAGGCACCGATATATCCATGCTGCGGTTCAATCCTATCTGCCGCAAAAGATAAATATACACACGAGGAGTATTCACATTCTTGGCAAACTTAGCTATCATGGATATATGATGAATATACCCCTGGCCCATATCAAACACTCGTTTACTTAGCTTCGGATCAATCTCAAGCATGATGTATCCCAAAATACGGTTTACCTTTTTTCCGTCCTTGGTCGTATATCCGTTCTTCGACGATGGAATGCTCATGCGACTGAATATATGGGCAAACTCATCGCTACCATCGGGAAGCGTACTCTTCACCGTCATATCGAGAATGCTCGTCTTTAGCTCCGCTCTCAACTTCTGATAACTCATATTCTCGCAAGTAACGAAATCATGAATATCTATCTTAATCGGAGGGATGTTCATTACAGCATGATCAACACCCTGCTCAAAGAGAAAATCAGAACGAGCGTCGCCCAACTGCCTTTTCTCCAAAAAGTATTCATCTACAAACTTCTGTAGATATGTACTTGTTATCATCAATACGTTCTGCTGAAACAGAGAGTATTGTTTATCCAGTTTCGTGAGTGAAAAAGGAGTGTTTATCCAAGCTAAACCATTGTTTTCATTATCATCGTTCATATCAAATCTGACTTTTCGTTTACCTAAATCTGACTTTTCGTTTACCTAAATCTGACTTTTCGTTTACCTAAATCTGACTT
>ERZ1034669.132-NODE-132-length-34402-cov-9.255190_pt1 | contig 34402 bp, 29 predicted proteins | sample MGYA00520705_ERZ1034669 | MGnify/ENA primary metagenome ERZ1034669 (study PRJEB33766, sample SAMN09781766) | gut metagenome | biome: gut microbiome | host: Homo sapiens | place: Madagascar | study: EMG produced TPA metagenomics assembly of the PRJNA485056 data set... | reverse complement strand
AAGGAAAAGAATCTCATGCCATGCTAAATCCCGTCGACAGAGTATGCAATTCAGTCCAAAGACTGTTCAAAGTGCATCTGGGAATCCATCCGGGAAACATCCAAAAATATCTAGATGAACTTGTGTACAAAGCGGAGATATATGACGACAGAGCATATTCAAATTAGATGCATCATATAGACATTTCCAGATTTTTCTCCAGAATTTCATTTAGAAGACGGGACATTCAAGAGATACAGCAACACTAATGTTTATCCTTTTCTTTTGTTTTAAGTAACAGCTCACCTCCATTTATTTTCGGAATCAAAAAAGGCAGGAAGAAAGCCTCATTCTTCCTGTCTATAGTTATCCATATTCTAATCTAAATAATAAATCGGATGTTTCGTATTAATTTTGGTGTTACCTATAGAGTCCCACCGATTATCTACAGAACAACAATTACCACTTGAAGTTCAGATTCTGTTTGGCACCGATTAGTTTTAAAAAGCCTTTGTTTTTCTTAGCAAGGAAATAGAAGATCCAGTAACCAAGGATGGAAACAGCAATGATTTCGCCAAGTGCAACAAATCCGAAGTTAGTCCAATAGAGAACACTGCCGGCATTTCCTTCGGTATTCGTGATGAAGGTGAATTCCCAGGAAAGAAGAAGTCCGTTAGTGATTGCTGGGAATAGGGTTGCGACAAACCTATGTCTGCACCAAGAGATTAAGAACAAAGCAACGATTGTGGCAGCAGTTCCAATCGCAATATCAAGGGGTGAACAGAAGCTTGACCTTGCGGGAGCATAGATGTTGCTTAAGATACATCCGATTGTCAATCCGTAGATATAGTTTGGATTGAAAAAGACTAATAATACCCTGAATTCGGATATACGGACCTGTACATTTCCGTAGGAGCAGAAGAAGAACGCATAGGTCAATGCAGTATACCTAGCTGCAATGATTGCATTGGAAGCAATGCTTCTCGTATCTAATTTAAAGCAGGAAAAATAGTTTTTGATTTTCGTCTTTAGTCCCGTAACTTCTTTCTCTTCCATAATTTTCTCCGTTTCTACCAAGAAGGAATGAAAAAATGCACTCCTTCCAGAGACAAAAGAGTGCATCAAAATGTAATCTTTGTGTTCCTGGTTTTGTTTATAGACAGGATGGTAACGTCGAACTGTCTGTACGGGTAAGGATTTTATCAAATCATTTTCCTAAATTCAACAACAAGTTGAATCCTTAACTCTCTTGTCCATAGGATACAAAAAACAAACTAGAAGGAATCATCCATAAGTTTTTCCGTATAAGACTTCTTTGTTTTTGTGCAAGTACACACGAACTTCATTTCGAACAATTTAAGTTTTCTGTAACCGCAATAAATAATTCTTTGGACCAGGAATCTAGTACTTCTGCATGTTGTAAGAAAGGTTTGACATCTTCCTTAGCAGCTTTAAAGTCAATCTTATTGAATCTCTCCCGGAGAAGGTTTTTTACCTCTTCAAGATTCAGTAATACGTTATTAGCAATAACTCCAGTCTGTTCCAGCTTTTTCTGAAGATACTCTAAATTGAACGGAATGGATCTGGCTAAATAAAAGAGATAGTCATAGAGGTCTCTCCCTTTTACACGGTTTTGCCAGTTCCGACAGATAATAGCATGGATTTTTCCAGAAAACAGAGAGGGTGCATCAAACACTTTAATTTGATATGGAAAAGGGAACAGGGGATACTTCGTTTCATACCCTGCACCAAGTGCAGGATGAATATCGGCTTCGAATTTTACCTTTAAGACCTTATTTGAAACAATTTCCTTTATCTCTGGGGACTCAGGAAAAACTGTCCTCCTCTGCATTAAAGTATTACCTTTTACAAATGCGGACTGTATATTGGACCTATTTGACTTTGCCTTTTGTTCTACGTTCCTATTTAAGCCATAGTATTTTAATTCCTTAGCAACAAACGGAAAGTATGTTCTTAAATCAAAGTCTAAATCTTCCTTGAAAAGGGCAAAATCAAGATCTTCCGAGAAACGATCCAGGCCATAGAAAATCCGAAGAGCCGTCCCGCCATAAAAAGCTGCTTTATCAAAGAATTTGCCTTTTGCTAACCCGCAAAGGGTAATTTCCTGGACAATTTCCTTTAATGCATTTTCTTTCTTTTCCAATGAAGAGGTATCGTATTTTAAGAGCTGTGCTTCTAGAATACTATTCATTTTCAATTCCTCCTTCTACCCTTTTTTTCAAGAACTTCAGATTTCGCTTGTCATAATAATCCGCAAGTATGTAAAGATCCTTCTTATTCAGAGCATCAAATTCTTGTGGTTCGATTCTCCTATCATCAAAAAGGAGGTGCCGTAACTGCTTTAATGAGTAGACGGGAGGTTTAATATAAAGCCTATCGCAAAGAGCTTTTTCCGGAGAAGCCCTATAGAAGAAACTATTATCCCTTGTTATCCTTTGAATACCAAAGGGAAACGCCTTTAGCGGAACATCACGGAAAGAATAATTACCCAAAGAAGTGTTATATATCTTGTTTTTTCCTCTTCCGCAAGTTGCACAAGTAACCCTATAGACTCTTTCTGGAATGAGTCCATGATAGCTTAGGGCAGATTCGAAGCTGATATAAGAAGGAGAATAAACAGAAGTTGCTAAAACAAAAGGGTTTTCATTCTTATCATCAACATAGACCCCTTTAATCAAGCGAATAATCTTTCCCTGTTGATTAAGCCGTTTGATTTTGTCCCTTGGATTATGATAATTGGAATATTTTTCAAGTAATTGATTTGTTGTATATATCATTTTCTCCTCCAAATACAATTTTATTGTATTTTCAAGAGGAAATCAATAATCTTTTGAGTACAAACACTCAATGGTTCTAATTTATTTAAAGATTTCGCCTTAATCGTATTTGTGTACCTGCGTTGTCTTTACAATGAATAGGTCTACAAGAAATTTTAGATCTTTGAAATCAGGAAAAAGATTGCGTTATTTTCTTTTCTCCTCTTGGCTATCATGATAGTTTTGTTGGAACTTTTTGGCTGTTTTGTTAATAGGAATGGTGACAAATTCTCCGGAGATAACTAAAGGTATTCCAAAAAAGATAACAGAATAAAGTAGAAAATACGGAAAGTTTATATCATAATAAGGCTCTTTTGCGTCGGTGTTCAAGTATACAACTACAAAAGAAAGAAAAAAGCCAACTAAAATTTGTATAGCAAAGAAAATCAGATGAATAATAAAATGTGATTTCTTATCAAAAACAGGTCGCTTGATTTCATAAGAGATTTCCCTGCAGAAGTTAATTGCAAAAAAGACAACAAAAAAACAAGCTAGATACCCATATACAGTTGTCCTTATAGATTGAAACCTATAAAAGCCAGAACACATCCTACAAAGAGAAGCAAACAAACAAGACATCCTAAAAGAAGCTATATGCTGATTCCGTTTTGTCCTCTCTCCATCCGTCCTCTTACGGAGATTATTGCCTCCGATCCATTTATAGTTAATAGTTTTCATTAACAAACCCCCAGTTACAGAACCCGTATCGTACAGCACCGAATCGCCATCCTTTCCTTTCGCATCCGGCGAAATATAGGCGAACTACAATGAAGATAGTTGCCAAAGCTAAAAGGGCCAAGGCAAGGGAAATAAAGATTGTGATTGCCCCTCCTGCAGAGAAGAACTGCATTATTTCTGACCAAATGCCAGAAAAGAAATTCACCACTGTAGAGAAAATTAAATCAAAAGAAGGATTCCTACGAATAAGGAACACAAAGTCCTCCCAAATTCCAGCTTTATCAATGAACCTTGTAGCTGCCTTTTTATTCAGCCAGTTGCTGACGATATTATAGAAGGAAATGCAAGTATCCGGTGTAAAGTCAACGCCAAAAAGAATATACTCCGGATAACGCCCGTTAACATGGGCCTCAAGTATAGTGTCGTCATGATTTTCTATAATCGGAAGAAGATTATCGTCTTCATTAGCCGAGGCATCAACGTCAGCCAAGGCCTTGTCCGCCTCTTCTAAAGAAGTTCCTTCTGTAACGACATTTTGATCAACCAATGGAGCACCATCTTCGGCTTCGTTTTCTTCTTCGTAATGCTCTGTGTCAAGAAGCAAACGAATGAACTCTTTCGCAACAGAGTGCTCCAAATCGCCTTGTCCGTAAAGAGTACTGTTCTGCCTTCCTTCAAAAGTAAAATAGGGTTGGAGATTTTTACTCTCCTCCTCTTCCTTAGAAAAATCCAGAAAATCAGGAAGAATATCGGCAGACACGAGGCCAAAGGAAGGAAGAGAATCAAGCCTAAGCATTTCCCTTGTGTAATCCATCCGTTCCTTATCAAAATCTTCTGGAATGTCGAGAGAAGAAGGGTTCCTTTCCCCTGCAATCTGCAAGATTTCATCTGCTTTGTCTTTAAACGATTCAACGCTTGATCCTGTTACATAATTTCCATTACCTATCGTAAGACAAGTCGATATTGTCAGAAGCAATGTTATTTCCATAATCCAATCCCTCCTGTTCAAGCAATTAAATTTTAGCACTAGGAAAGTTTCGATATATTCCATCGCCAAGGAAAGAATGATTATCGTTATATGAAAGCGCTTTTACATTTTGCTTTTGAAAAGGCATTTCACCAAAAAGGTGTCCGTTTCCGGACACCGTTTTACAATCCGATAACAGGGTAGAGAAGGACGGACAGAAACTGAAGAAGAGTTCCAACCAAGCAGAAGATATGGAAGATGGAATGCCAGTATTTCTTCTTAGATCCGATACCATAGAGAATAGAACCAACTGTGTAGGCAATGCCTCCTCCGATTAATAGCCAGACAGAGGATAAGCCTAAGTTAGCAACGAGAATCGGATAGAAGCAAATGATCGACCAGCCTAGTGCAATATAGATGATCCTCGAGATGACTTTGACGACGAACTTACGCATCCTGGTGGCATTTAAGACAACGCCTAATATTGCTAAAGCGTATACAAATCCGAGGTAGACATAATGCCAAGGCGTCAACGTACTAAGGCCTAATAGTACAATTGGAGTATAGCTTCCAGCGATCAAGACATAGATGGTGCAGTGGTCTAAGACTTGGAAGACGGACTTTCCGCGGTTGACATAGAGTCCATGGTATAGAGCAGAGTTTGTGTAGAGGAAGATACTAGTCAGAGAGAAGGTGATCCTTGACCAGAGAACGACGTTATCTCCTGGTTTAAACTTTAAAGAGAAGATAATGGATAAGATCAGCCTGATGACTCCCCTTCCGGCACCGACGATATGGGTGACCCTATTGAAGATTTCCTCGCTGCGGGAATACATCGGAAGCTTATAGCGGTTTCGTAAGGTACGCCTTTCTTCCGGCGTCCTCTTCTTTTCCCTGTTCTTGTTTTTGTGGGCTTTTCCAAAGAAGGTCTCGTTCAGATAAACAAGTTTATCCTTGCACTCCTGTTTCGCGTCTTTTTTCTGTTTCCGGATATCTCTCTTTTCTTCTCTATATTCTTTCTTTAAATTTTTCTCTTGGTTCCGTAACTGTCTTTTGCTCTCTTTCAGGCTTAAGGAGAGACGATCCTCTTCCTCCTCCTTTTCCCTTTTGATGCATTGATAGGTCTGATCGTATTCTTTGCGTTCCATGCTGATTAACTCCTGGTTCTATTATACGTTAGTAAAATAAAATGGGTTAGTCTTTTGCTTACAAAAGAAACAAGAAAAATGGAACCATTCTCGTTCTTCTTCCCCTATGCAAAAGGCATTATAATAAGGTAGTTAATAAATTAAATTAAGGAGTATATTTCATTTTATGATCAAAGCAGAACCATTCCTTCCGGATGAAGACTACGATAATCCGGCGAGGGTAACTGATTTTTATGAGTTTTCCAGGGCAAACTGTCTCTTCCTGAACGGATTCAAAGACAAGGTCCTTGTCTTTGACAGGTTCTTCCGGAAGAATCCGGAAGACAGGGGTTATTCAATCTCTGCTGGTCAGGGCAAGCTGACAAAGTTCCTTCTGAACTATCACTTCACAGAAAAGGATCTTGCTTATCTCCGTTATAAGGGAAGGGATGAGAAGTTCTTAGAGTATCTTTCCACCTATCGTTGGAAAGGAGACAGGTATGCCTTGAAAGAAGGCACGGTCTGCTATCCACAGGTTCCAAGGGTACGAATCGAATGCGATAGGGTAGGAGCCATCCTGATTGAGACTTATCTTCTTCAGACAAGGAACTTCCATTCTTTGATTACGACGAAGGCAACCCGGATTTCTGGGCTTGCAACCCATACCAAGAGAAACGTCAGGGAATTTGGAACCAGACGGGCTCAAGGCGAGAGTGCCGGCAATGAAGGTGCCTATTGTGCGATTCTTGGCGGATGTGTCGGAACAGCAAACTGCTTAGCCGAGAGGAAGTACGGAAGTGATGTCAAAGCGGTCGGAACGGTGGCTCATTCCTTTATTGAGTTCTTCCCGAGCGAATTAGAGGCGTTCCGTGCCTTTGCCAAGACTTATCCGGATAATGTGTCTTTGCTTTTGGATACTTACTCGATTCTTCACTCTGGTCTTCCGAATCTGATTAAGATCGATGATGAGAGGATTCAGAAGTATCCAAATGATTTAAGTAAGAGAGTCAAGGCAGCGAGAATCGATTCTGGTGACCTTGCACGGGAATATAAGAAGCTGAGAAAAGCGTTGGATGCTGCTGGAAAACCCTATATCAAACTTGTTGCCTCTAACTCCTTAGACGAGCATAAGAGGGCAAACAGGGAAATCTATCAAGATGCCCATTTTGATTCTTATGGTGTCGGTGAACGATTGATTACTTCTTCCGCTGATCCGGTCTTTGGCGGTGTCTATAAGCTGGTTGCTGTCAAAGAGGAAGATGGAAGCTATACTCCTAAGAGGAAGTGCTCGGATAGTGCTTCTAAGGCAATCATTCCGGGCAAGCTGATGGCTTGGCGTGTCTATGATGAGAATGATCAAGGTCAGTGTGATGTAATCTCCTTGGACGAAGAGGAGTTAAAAGCAGGAGAACCTCTTACGATTATTTCTCTCGACCGGGATGAATTCGAGCGGAAGAGAGTGATTGTTCCAAAGCGGATTGAGAAGATCCTTGTTCCTTTCATTGTGGATGGCAAGCTCGATCATGAGCTTCCTTCCATCAAAGAGAAGAAGGAATATATCAAAGACCAGCTTGAGAACCATGTCTGGGAGAGTGAACTGAGAAGGGAAGTTCCGCATGTCCACTATGTCGATAGGACCGAGAAAGTCTATAACAGGCGGGAAGAAAGGTATGAGAAGCTCCATGGGGGAACCCTGTAAAGAAAGAGCACTTGTCTTCGCAGGCGCTTTTAATCCGATTACGATTGCCCATTTGGAAAGGGCACGTTATGCCCTTTCCTATGTGCATTACGATAAAGTGGTCTTTGTTCCTTCTAAGTCGAGCTATATCAAGAACATTCAGGAAAAGGACTTCGCCTATAGTGACAAAGAAAGACTAAGAAGGCTACGTCTTGTCAGACAAGACTATCCTTTCAGGGATGTCTCGGATTATGAATTAAAGCAGAAAGATCAGCCGAAGACTTACTTAACCTTAAAGGAAATCAGCAAATCCTATCAAAAGGTTTCTTTGCTGATTGGCAGCGATAAGCTGATTGAGCTTGAGACGGTATGGAAGTATGTGGATGAGATTGGTCAGGAATTCGGCTTTGTTGTCAGGTCTAGAAAAGGCAGGGATCTTTCTAAGATCATAGAGGAGTCCCCTTATCTGAAGGAGCGGAAGAGCTATTTCACTCTGATTCCTTTCAAGGAGGATTATCAGGATATTTCCTCTTCTAGGGTCCGGAAGAACAGGAGACAAGGGAGAGATGTCTCTCCCCTTGTTCCAAAAGAAATCAGAAAGGAGCTTTTATCCCATGAAGAACACGAGGTTTAAGGCAGGACTATGCGTTCCGAAAAGGAAAATCGGAAACGTTGCGTTCAATAAAGACGAAATCATCCAAACGAGGAAAGAGAATCAGGATTGCCAGATTCTTCTTTTCCCGGAGCTTTCTTTGACGGGATATACCTGTGGAGACTTGTTTTTCCAAGCAGAGATCCTAGAGAGCTGTCTTTCTGCCTTAGAGGATATCAAAGAAGCTTCCAAAGAAAACAAGGGTGCAAGGATTATCCTTGGCCTTCCGTTACGAAAAGGAAACTCCCTTTATAATGTCGCTGCTTTTCTGAATAACGGAAAGATTCTTGGCTTTGTTCCGAAATCCTATCTTCCGAATTATTCCGAATTCTATGAACAGCGTTGGTTCAAGGAAGGAAAAGGAATCGAAAAGGATAGTATCTTCATCCATAACGAAGAGATACCGTTTGGAACCGATCTTCTCTTCTACGATGACGAGCTCGTCATCGGAGGTGAAATCTGCGAAGACCTCTTTGTTCCGGATAAGCCAAGCACCCACTTAGCTCTCAAAGGTGCCAATGTCATCGTCAACCTTTCGGCTTCCGATGAAGTCATCGGGAAGCATGACTACCGGAAGCAATTAGTCTCAGGACAGTCCGGAAGCTGTTATCTTCAGTACCTTTATGTCTCTAGCGGCGAAGAGGAAAGCTCTACGGATCTTGTTTTCTCTGGGAACAGGCTTGTCGGCGATAACGGAAGCCTTGTCCTAGATGAGATCTATCCAAAGCCTGGCAGTGTCAAGAAAGTCATTCTTGACTATGCTAAGAGCATCCATAATAGAGTCCATCAGACGAGCTTTGGAGAGGAAGCTTCTTGCCGGTATATTCCTTGTTCTCTCTCCCGCTTAGGCGGAGAGAAGAACATCATCGTTTCTGCTTTACGGGATACCCTAAAACAAGAAAACTACTTAGTCAATCCGTTTCCTTTTATCCCAGGAGACAAGGAGAGGGAAGAGAGAGCAAAGACGATTCTCTCTATCCAAGCCCATGGCTTAGCAACCAGAGTGAAAAAGACAGGACTTAAAAACCTGATTGTCGGAGTATCCGGAGGACTTGATTCGACGCTTGCCCTGCTTGTCAGGAACGAAACAAAAAAACTGGTTCCGGATGTGAACCTGATTGGATACACAAGGCCAAACAGAGGCAATACTTCCTCTCTGACCTATCAGAACTCCTTGAATCTGAGGAAGGAAATCGGATGTGAGATTCATGAAGTCGATATCCATGATGGCGTAGAGAGCCATCTTTTAGATATCGGCCATCCTCTCACCTACTTAGGGGAGAAAGATACCGCCTATGAAAATGCCCAGGCGAGAAGGCGTACCTATATTCTAAGGGATGTTGCCAATAGGAAAGGCGGTATTGTGGTCGGAACCGGAGATCTCTCCGAGCTTGCGCTTGGCTGGTGCACGTATAACGGAGACCATAGGAGCAGGTATGGAGTCAATGCCTCCATTCCTAAGACGTTAGTCAAGTACTTAGTAAGAAGCTATGCTTCCTATTGTCAGAACAAGGCACTTAGCAAAACCCTTCTTTCCATTCTAGATACTCCGATTACTCCGGAGCTAACTCCGAACAAAGACGGAAAGATCAGTCAAAGGACAGAAGAAAAGGTCGGAAAATACGATTTGAACGACTTCTTCCTCTTCTATCTTCTCCGTTACGGATACTCTCCGGATAAGATCCTTCTTCTTGCCTCTCTTGCTTATCCAACGTTATCCTTAGAAGAGCTGAAAGAGAGTGAAAAGCGGTTCTATTCCCGCTTCTATTCCCAGGCCTTTAAACGGAGCTGTCTACCAGATGGTCCGAAAGTCGGCACTCTTTCCCTCTCTCCACGCGGAGACTATCGAAGGCCAAGCGATGCGAATGTAGAAGATAGGCTGAAAACAATCGACAGCATTCAATAAAAGAGAGTTTTCTAGATTTTGCTATTGTTTTATCTATAATGGAAATTCTGTATTGTTCTTTATCAATCAAGAATCCTCATGAAGGAGGAAACCTACAATGAATCAAACAAAGAAAACTAGACTACTCTATTCGATGTCTTCTGTCATAGAACTCCTATCCATCATCTTAGTATCCTATTGTGTCATTCTTAGCCTAAGGAAAGCCAATACTGCCAACAGGTCTGGAGGTGCAAGAAGCTTCCGTTACTTCACGAACCTATCGAATATCTTCTTTGCACTGACATCTTTACTCTGTCTTCCATACCATATCCTAGGCATTATCAAAGGAAAAAACACTCTTCCTAAGCCAGTAATGATCTTAGAGCTCATGGGGGCTTCCAGCATCGCTCTCACTTTCCTAACTTGTGTATTCTTCCTAGGTCCAAGACAGGGTTATGCGCGTCTTTTCACTGGAACAGGTTTATACCTTCATCTGATTGTCCCTCTTAGGGGTATCTTCTCCGTTTGTATCCTCCACTCGAAAGATAAAGTAAGTCTTAAATCAAGCTTCTTTGGTGTTATCCCGATGGCTCTCTACAGTATCGTCTACTTAATCTGTGTCATTGGAAGGAAAATCTGGGAAGACTTCTATGGCTTCACTTTCGGAGGAAGAAGGTGGGCAGTTCCTATTGTTGCAATCGTAATGTATTTAGCAGCCTTCCTTATCTCCCTTGGCTTATGGGCACTACTAAGATTCTCAGAAAAAAGAATCTGGAAGGATTAATATCCAAGGCAGCCAAAGCTGCCTTGGATTTCTTCTTCAACTTCTTGTTGGTATCAAACCTACTTTGCGTTAAAATACATAAGCATCCTATTTCTGCGGACGTGGCGTAAAGGCAGCCGCGATGGACTTAGGAACCTGCTAATTACAGGATTCCCAAAGCGCAAAACCTCCGTATTTATCGAAAGATTTCCATAAAGTGCGGACAAAAGAGGACCGCGGACAAAGCCGAAAACCGAAATTTTCCCAAGATTTTCCCTGAAAAAGGTTAAATGCGGACGAAAATAAAGGTATAATCAAGAGGCTGTGCGGACGAAGTCTAAGACTTACGTTGCGGACCAATGCGGACGGCAGAGAAAGGTGCGGACATCACCTGAGGCGAAAGCTTCGAAACGTCCGAGGAATATCAACGTCCTGGTGGCGAAATCGGTACACGCGATAGATTTAGGATCTATTGGAGAACTCCATGCAGGTTCAAGTCCTGTCCAGGACACCACGATTGAAACACGCCTTCGATTCCTAGAAAGGGTATCGGAGGTTTTTCTTTGTCTCCGATTTGGTGAAGTATGGATCCGAATTTCAAGCCTTATAGAACAGGCATGATGACCGTCTTAGAACGTTATCCCTGTGGAAAAGGGAACGGTAAATCGAAAGGTCGTATGTTTGTCTATTACTTATGCAAATGTGACTGTGGAAAGGAATTCATCGTCGGAGGCGATGAACTATCCAAGCATCCTTATTCCTGCGGATGTACTCCCAAACCCAAAAGGTCGGAAACAGGGAGACCCAACGACTGGGCTTTAGGCTATGACAAGGACAAGCATACGATGACTTGCATGCTAAAACATACAAGAGCCGTCTATGCCAGCTGCAAGTCAGGAGTATCCGGAGTCACATATAACAAGAAAAGAAAACGCTGGGAGGCTTATATCACCTTCCAGCAGGTCGACCATTATCTAGGATCATACAAAACAAAGCAGGAAGCTATAGAAGCAAGAATAGAAGGAGAGAAGAAATACTTTGATCCGTATATCAACGAAGAAAAAACAAAGGATTAAACTTTACTTCACACCTTCTATCAGCCGGTCTTTCCATTTGCTGATGTATTCTTCGATTGTCTTCTAAGTTATCAATCCCTTTCCTATCGAGACGTTCATATACTTGCAAGGAAGAGCATCATAAGGGGCTGTGAAAAAGTGCACTAAATTGCGTTATCGTGACTGGAAAAATTCTGAAAATATCGATAAAAACTGACTTTTTCATCCCTCACGTGCACTAGAGAGTTTACAATAAAAATCATATAAAAGAGTCAATTTAGTTAGCGTTCCAATTTTGTAGGTGAGGGCGTTCCGTCACCGAAGTCCCGATAAGCATATATCCGAATATTCGATCCTTGCAAACATTTTCCTCGTCGCGTAGTCCATCTCCCTCGTGTCGATATCGTATTTCACGACGTCTTCGTAGGGCCGTCCCAGGGTAGCGAGGAGGGAGGTTCCCTCCTCACGTAGTGACTTGGACGAGATTTTCAGTTCCCAGCCGTTCTCTCTGGCCTCGCGGACCATCGAGAGCATCGCGACAGTCACCTTTTTGAATCTGTTGGCGTATTTGCCGAACCGCGGGGCGTAGTAGTGGGAGTTCATGGCCTCCTGGTAGCAGCCGAGGTAATCGTCCTTCGCCCACGGATCGAAGATTTTGGGGTTGCCTTTCCAAAGCCTGTAGACTTTGGCGGCGTTCTCCGAAAGCCCGGTTATGTCGCCGGTTTCTTCGATGGATTCCAGCTTTTTCAGCACATCCTCAGCCTTGACGGGGCTCCCTTTGGAGGAGAGAAATCGGCAAACGTGCCATTTGTCGGGGACGTAGGTCGCCTTGCACATCAGCCGCTCGGTGAAGCTTTGTATGTAGCCCGCCAAGTCGCCGGAGAGGTAGACGGAGGAGTCGGCGTTTAGGCCGTAAGCCTCGGACAGGGCGGCGTTTATCTTCGCGGCGACGTCGGCAACTTCGACACCCGGGATGAGCGTCCTGTTCGTCAGGGCATTCCTTCCGCTGGCCGTTTTCTTTCCCGCGTATATTGTCGCCGTTATGTACCTGGATTTGTGCTTTTTCCCGATCATCGAGATGTATTTCTCGTCTATTTGGACGTGGACGGCGCTTTTCCCGGGGTCCATTTTTCCCTTCGCGGAGGTCACGGCGGTGTCGCGTATGATCCTGCAGACCGTCGACTTCGACAGAACCTGCCCGGGGACGGCGTTGGCGCCCACGTAGCGATAGGGGCATTCGCCGGCCATGTCGAGTATTTTCAGCCTGACGTCCGCCGACGCCCTGGAATAGCGGCAAAGCCCCATCGCCGCATCCAGCGGATGCGTGTATCTCCCCGTCGATCTGTCCAGGTAATACCTCCGCCGAAAGGTCACGGCGCCGGCCAGCGTGAGGATCGTCCTCCAATCCGTTTTGACCATGACGAACCGCCTTTTCCCGGACCAGGTCTCGTTCGCCAGCCCGCAGAAGAGCTTCGCGTCCAACTCCTCCAATTTCCTCGCGGCCGCGTTCGGGCATTCGCCCAAAATGGGGCCCACTAATATATCCACTCCGTCGGTGGATTGTGCTAGAATCTTCACGGAAGTTCCTCCTTGTATTTTTGACGATTCAATTATGGAACTTCCCTTTTTTATTGCCACCTACACTTTTGAAACGCAATCTCACATTTTCCTCTGATAGAGAAAAAGAAACGGATGTGATAAACTTAGAAAAGAAACATCAACACGAAGGACACCATGGATAAGAAACTAGAACTGGACTTACGCCAGAAAACAGATATCGCTAGAGTCGCACATGCCCTATCCAATCCGGCAAGATTGGATATTCTGATACTCTTGTCGCAAGAGAGCCTTTCTGTTGATGAAATTTCAAAGGGGCTCAATGTTCCTCTTACCACTGTCGCATCCAACATTCAGATTCTTGAAAACACCGGGTTGATCAGAGCCAAACTGCAGGCTGGAAAACATGGAACGATGAAACTCTGTTCCATGTTCTACGAGAACCTCTCTATTGACTTCATGACACAGGTAATCAATGACAACCAGAAAAAGAAAGTCATCGAAATACCGATTGGCTCTTACTTCTCCTTCGACGTCAAGCCCACCTGTGGACTTGTCTCTGAAAGAGGATATATCGGAAAAGACGACGATGAGAGCACCTTCTATCTCCCTGAACGTGTCAACGCCCAATTGTTGTGGTTCAGAGAAGGCTATATCGAATATCTGATTCCCATTGAACACACCGATAAGATCAAAGAGATTTCATTAGGCTTTGAGGCCTGTTCAGAGGCTCCTAATTATCGCAATATCTTCCCTTCCGATATCACCGTTGCATTCAACAACATCGAAATCGGAACATGGAAGTGTCCTGGAGACTTTGGAGGAAGACAGGGAAAGGTATCTCCTTCCTGGTGGCCTATCAATTCTTCTCAGTTCGGATTATGGAAGACATGGACTGTTTCAAATAGAGGAACCTTCATTGATTATGAGAAGTTATCCGATGTCACTCCTAAGGAAGTATTTACCAAAAACGCGAAAGTAATATCCATTAAAATCATGGTAAAGCATGATGCCAAGAATATCGGAGGCATCAATCTTTTCGGCAAGAAATTCGGAGATATCCCTTCTGATATAGTCTTTTCCTATACGCTGAACGACTGATATCAATACCATTTTCTAAGTAGTTAATTAAAACTTTCCCAATCTGATGTACTAAGAATTGGCTTTTTCTGCTGTTTCCGTGCTTTTCTTTTTCGGCCTTCCCCTTTTCTTCTTTGCCTCTTGCTGTTCCTTAAGAAGTCCGAGCACTGTCATCTCATGCAGGACGGACGGCAGTGTGTTCACCCATTTTCCATCTAGCATCGATGGTTTTTCCTTTACCGCATCCCTCTTTCTCCATGCGCCTGTCAGATCATCCATGATTTCGCCGTAGCTGTGTTCCTTCAGGAGTCCGTTCTTCCTGAATGCATCAATGATTCTTGCGGTGAGAACGGTCAATATGAAGTTTACGAACTCCATTCCGTTGACCGAATAGTCTCCCTGCACGTTCGTCTCGGTCAGTTCGATGTCATTCTTGTAGGCACGGAACACGAGCTCGATCTTCCACCTCTCCGCATAGCAGAGATAGGCCTCGCGGACCGTCATGTCGACGTCCGACTCCAATGTGATTGTTCCCATCGCCTCCTTTTTCTCCCGGTATTTTTCCGGGCTGAAATCCTTTTTTCTTAGAGCGCGCCTGACATAGTCGTGCGCCTCCTTTCCCATTGCGGAGACATCCAGAAAAGAATAGAGAAAATTCCCATCTTTCGTCTTGACCTTCTTGGACAGGACTTCCCTCTCGATTCCTTCGACGATTTCCTCATAGGCATACATGTTGTTGGCCGAGATCTTCTTTTCGTTCCTTCTCAGCGCCGTCATGAAATAAAGTCCCTTTTTCTCCTTGATGATATCAGCTATCTCCGACGGCGGAAAGCCCTTGTCGGTGACGATTATGCCCTTGTCTATCGAATTCTGCACCACAAACTGGCGGTAGGACACGGCATCGATGTTGTTGCCGGGGAAGACGGAAGAGCACAGAGGCTCTCCAGTCTCGATGTCATAGGCATAGATGACGGATATGTCCTTGATCCTCTTTATCCTTGACTTGTAGGAAAAGCCGGACAGTGAATTGACGGTGCTGCTGTCCTGCTTCAGTGTCCCGTCGATTGCTATCAGGTGATTTCCCGGTATCCTGGAAATCCTTTTTTGGAAGAACATCTCCCTTTTGCCGCTGTCTTTTCCGACAGAGGAGACGAAGGAGCTTATTCTGTTTCTGCTGAGCGCGCATTCCGGATAATAGACGGAGACATAGGTCCTCTCGTATTCGGAGGAATACCTTCCGCACCGGATGGAAGGCCTGATGACCTTGAGAGAGGCCATGGCCATGATTGTCTTGGCGGCTTCGATCGGATACACGGAAAGCAGATCGTCATAGATGTCATCGGAGAAGGCTTTCAGAAGGGCGGAGGATCCGTATGAGAGAAACATCGGAATCCTGGACATGTCCGCGACGAGCGGGACATATTTCCCATTGACGATATGACCGACAACCTTCCCGTTGACGGGCCTCGGCTTGCCGTCAGGCCCATATTTGAGCCCTGCTCTTTCGCGGACTCCGTATGTTCCCTCCTTCACCTTGTAGACGATGGTGTGAACCGGTCTCTCGACCTTCCTTATCTCTTCTGGTACGCCCATGTTTCTCTCCTTAATTAATTAGTACAAGTAGAATGTATCTTGTACTAATATTAGATAGGTTTTATGTCCGATTTGCAAAGAAAAAAGACGCGTTTTCAGCTCCGAAACGTGCTTTTCGCGTCCTTTTTTCGAATTCAAGAATGAATTGTTTGTCTAAACGTGAAGAATGTCAAATTTTCTTAGTACAACAAAATGGGAAAGTTCTAGTTAATCTTTTACTACTAAATTCTTCGTAGTAAATCATTATAAACAAACTATAGTTTTTGAAACCGCTTACATCTATACTTGGGTCAGATGGAGGATTTCATAATGAAAAAATCTTTATTCAAGCATGGTGTATTAGCCTTATCGATTCTGACTTTAGTCGGATGCGGAGGCAACAAAGAGAGCACCAACCCTAACGATAGCAACAATACAGAAGACAACTCTCTTATCACACTGAAGTTCTGGAATGGCTTCACCGGCAAAGACGGTGAAGGCATGGATGAAATCGTCAAATCCTTCAACAAAGAATATGACGGAAAGATCAAAGTCCAGGTTGATACCATCAACTGGGACTCCCTCTTCTTGAAACTGATTCAGAACAAAGGAAAAGAGAAGTTCTCTCCGCATATTGTCGCCATGGGAAGCAACAGACTCGCCCAGATGAAAGCAAAGAACATTCTTCGTACTATCGATGATGTTGTCGAATATACGGGATCAAGAGAATCCGATTATCTTCCTGTCAGTTGGAATGCAGGACTTTTAGGAAACGAAGGACATCGATACTCCTTCCCGCTTGATGTCCATCCGACAGCGATGTTCTATAACAAGGATCTTATCTCTGAAAGCGAGATTCCGACAACATGGGATGAATTTGAAACAATCTGCAAAGCAAAGACCAATACAGAGACTGGTGTCTATGGTTGGGCCATTCCGAACATGTACTCCATCACAAAAGATATCTTCGCTTCGATGCTTTTGCAAAACGGAACGGATATGTTAGACAATAACAACAAAGCCATTTTCAATAATGATACTGCGGTTGCCACACTGCAGAAGTTGCAGGATTGGAAATACAAAGATAAGATTTCCCCTTCCTCTGTCGGTACAAGTGGTGACCTCACCCTCTTCAACAGCGGTAAATCAGTCTTCTATTTTGATGGTCCATGGTCTATCAATACTTTAAAGGATATCTCTCCGATCAACATCGGTGTCGCTCCGCTTCCAGGAAGTGTCGGAACCAATGGCATCTCCTATACCGGTTCTCATCAGTTCACCTTAGTCGATTGCACGACAAAGAATGACAGAGTCAAAAACGCATGCTATGAATTCATCAAGTACGTCTCCAAGAACCCGCTTGAATGGGCAAAGGCCGGACAGGTCACAGCCTATAAGCCTATTCATGAGACTGCAGAATACAAAGCACTCACCGAGCTTCAGCCTTTCACCTTAGAAGCTGAGAAGGCACAGGTAGGCAATATCGACTACGAATATTATTACGAATGCTACAACTATATGGGCTCTGCCGTCGCTAATTGTCTAAACGATTCATCTCTTAGCGCTAAGGCTTCCTTAGACAACAAAGTCAACCTCTTCAACAAATTCCTGAAAGAACAGTGATATGATAGCTGAAGCAAAAAAGAAACTGCGAAAGCTTCATAATAGTTTCGACAAGAACGTAAGTCCTTACCTCTTTATTCTTCCTTATTTCGTTTTCTTTGTGATCTTTGCTCTTGTCCCTGTTGTGATGTCTTTTGTCTTATCCTTCATGGAATGGGACTATTCTTCTCCAGCCACCTTTGTCGGACTGAAGAACTATAAGCTCATCTTTGACATAGAAACACTGACAGGATCTCAGTTCTGGAAGAGCGTTGGTCATACGATGCTCTTTGCAGTCATTGAGATGCCCTTATTGATCATCATCCCCTTCATTATCGCCTTCTTATTGAACCATAGGCTGAAAGGGTTCTCCTTCTACCGTTCTCTCATCTATCTTCCCGCCATCCTTTCTATCTCCACAGTCGGTATCATCTTTGTCGTACTCCTTGATACGAACATGGGCGTCATCAACAAAATGTTCCACACCGAGATTCCGTGGCTTACCAAACAACCCTTCCAGTGGATAGCGATTTTCCTTTTATCCACCTGGTGGGGAATCGGCGGAAACATGGTCTTATTCACAGCCGGTCTTCAAGGTATCAGCAAAGACTTATACGAAGCAGCCGACATGGAAGGCTGCAACGCCTTTGAAAAGCTTCGCTATGTCACACTTCCAGGATTGAAGAACACATTCGTCTATGTCATGACAATGACTACACTCTCCTGTTTCAATGTCATGGGACAGCCGATGATGCTGACACCCGGCGAAGAATCCACTGAAGTTGCCATTCAGTTCATCTACAACACCGCATTCGGCGGATGGAAATTAGGAAGAGCCTCTGCTATGAGCATCATCATGGCTCTGTTGATGGGGCTATTCTCATTCATCGCTTTAAGAAAAGCGATACAGTCAGGGAGAAAAGGCAATGCATAGAAAATCAACGCGCAAACTGACATTCAATGTCATCGTCTATATCCTTGTCGTCGTCTGTACTATTCTTTCCCTTTTCCCGACATTCTTTGCTTTCCTTCTTGCCGTTTTGAAAGAGAAGAATGCCAATGCAATGTATGAGGACTTCACACAGATCTTCACCGGTTTCACATGGGAAAACTTCAAAAACGTCTTAGAAGGAAGCAATATTCCTCGTTGGACGCTCAATTCCTTCATCGTCGCAATCGTTCAGACTGTTCTCTATGTCTTCATCGCTTCACTGGCAGCCTTTGGCTTCTCAAGACTAAAGTTCAAAGGAAGAAAGATACTCTTCGATATTTGTCTCTTCTCTATGCTTGTCCCTGGCATCATCAACTGTGTTCCAAACTACATCATCATCTCCTCCATGGGCTTATACGATTCTCTCTTCGCCATGATCTTACCTGGCCTTAGCGGCGTAGGCGGAGTCTTCCTGCTCAAGCAGTTCATGGACAACATTCCTAAAGACTATGACGAGGTGTGCCGTGTAGAAGGAGCCAGCAATTTCACCATCTACAGAAAGGTCATCCTTCCCTTATGCGGACCAGCTTTGGCCTCTCAGGCCATCTTCTCCTTCCAAGGAGCATGGAACGATTTCCTCTGGCCGATCATCGTCACAAGCTCCGATGAAAACAGAACCTTGGCAAGCGGTCTATACAAAACGCTGATGGCAGATACCCAGTACAGAAGCTCATTGATGGCAGCCAGCATCATCTCTGCCATTCCGATTGTTGTCGTATTCATATTCGGTCAGAAATATTTCACAGAAGGCATTTCCAAAGGAGGCATCAAAGGATGACTACTGACATCTTATCTCTACCCTATTTAAGCTATCCCAATCCAAGAATGCGAAGAGAAGGCTATACGCTTCTCAATGGCATCTGGGATTTTGAATTCCTTACGGAAATGAAAATACCAGATGCATTCACTTCTAAGATCCGTGTCCCTTTCACTTATGAGACAGAATACAGTCTCATTCATGATTCAACCCTTCATGAATACATCGGATACAGAAGGATGTTCAAGAGTGAAAGAAGCAACTATCTTCTTCACTTCGAAGGCGTCGATTATGAAGCGAAAGTCTATGTTGACAGAAAAGAAGTCGCCTCACATAAAGGAGCCTATACATCCTTTGAGATTCCGCTTGATTTAGAAGAAGGCGAACATGAACTCATCGTTCTTGTCCATGACACCTACTCGAAATCCCAGATGAGAGGAAAACAGAGAACAAGAGGTGAAAACTATGAGTGCTGGTATACCCAGTTCACTGGTATCTTCAAAGATGTTTATCTCGAAAAAATCGGAAAAAGACATGTAAAGAGCATACTTGTCGATGGCGACAAGTATGGTAAATGGCATTATGATATCAAGCTTTCTGAGAAAGCGGATATCCTTGTCACGCTCTCCTTAGAGGGAAAGACCATCAAGGAAATATCTCTCACTGGAAAGAATGAATATATCGGTGAAGAGATTGAAAAAGAATTCAGACTATATTCATCTTCTTCTCCTATTCTCTATGACTTATCCGTTGAGATCAAAGGAGAAGACAAAGTCTCTACTTACTTTGGATTCAGAAGGATCGAAGCAAGAGAAGAGAAGATCTTCATCAATGATGAAGAACTCTATCTTCGCATGATTCTCGATCAAGGATACTATGACAAAAAAGGCGTCACACCGGAAAAGGAAGACATTATCAAAGATCTGTCCTTGATCTATGAGATCGGATTCAATGGAATCAGAATCCATCAGAAACAGGAAAGCAATCTCTTCTACTATATTGCCGATGCATTAGGTATCTACTTATGGAGCGAAATGCCCTCTTGCTATGAGTACTCCTTAGAAATGAAAAAAGAGATTGAAAGTTCTCTTCCTTCCATCATCGAAAAAAACTACAACTCGCCTTCTGTCTTAAGTTATGTTCTCTTTAACGAGTCCTGGGGAATACCGACAATCAATCACGATAAAGAATGTCAGGACTTTGTCAATGCTATCGGAAAGATGACAAAAGAAAAAGATAAGACAAGACTTGTCATCCTCAATGATGGATGGTTCCAGCTCACTGAAACAGAGATTCTCTCTCTTCATGAATATGAGCAAAACAGCCAAGTCCTCAACGATGAATATCAGGACAAGAACAATGTCGTATCCAATAAGATCATCAATCATTACGGAAAGGCATTCTCCGAAAACAACCACTATCAGAATCAGCCTATCATCTTAAGCGAATTCGGCGGAGCAAGCCTTACATCAAGCGATGGCTGGGGATACGGAGAAAAAAGAGAAAGCATCAACGATTACAAGAATCAGCTCATCAATATCTTCTCCGCTGTCAGAAAGCTGAACTACTTAAGCGGTTATTGCTACACCCAGTTAAGTGATGTCGAACAGGAAACCAATGGTCTTTTCTATATCGACAGAACACCAAAAATTCCCCTTAATGAGATGAGAAAAATCATATTAGGAGGTGACAAATGAGAAAACGCATCAAAACGCTTCTTGCACTTCTTCTCACACTCACAGGATGTGGAGTCAAAGACAGTACAACAGATAAAAGCAGCACAGCCGAAACAGCTGATCCGCTTTTACAAAGAGAGATGAAAGAAGTGCCTATGGAGTTCTCCATCAACGATATCTCCTCTTTTGAAATCAATCCGTATATCTATGGAACCTTCATCGAACACATCGAAACCTGTATCTATAACGGCATCTGGTCAGAAGTCATTATGGATAGAAAGTTCTATGCACCGATCGGAAAGGATGTCTCCCAGTGGAGCATCAAAAAAGGAACTGTAGATAGTGGAAGTGAATCTCCGTTTGAAGGAAAGTATTCACCAGTTCTGAATAAAGACAGCTCCATCATCCAAAGAGGTATCGCTGTAGATAGTAAGAACTACAATGGTTACCTTTACGCAAAAGGAAATGGAACACTGACGCTCATCTATACGATCGATAGCAAAGAAGTCAGAAAGGAAATCAAAGTCTCTTCTTCCGACTATCAGAAATACACCTATTCTTTCCTCTCGCCATCCAAGACAAAAAAGGCGACGCTTGAGATTCTCTCTGACACTGACAATATCAGCATCGACTCTCTTTCCTTAATGCCGGAAGACAATTACTACGGCATGAGAAAAGATACGCTTGAGAAACTCAAAGAACTCAACGCTCCCTTCTATCGCTGGCCGGGCGGAAACTTCGTCTCCGGTTATGATTTCTACGATGGTATCGGAGATAGAGACAAACGTCCGACAAAACGAAATCTTAACTATATCGGTTTAGAAGACAGTTTTGCAAACGATGCCGATAGACTCGCAAGTGACTTGATAAACATCGGAAGCTTAGGATTCTATGGAGCTTTTGAACCGAACGACTTCGGACTAGATGAATTCATAAAGATGTGCAGATATCTTAACGCTGAGCCTAACATCGTCGTCAACTCCGGACTAGGAAGCGCGCAGATGGCAAAAGATGAAGTCGAGTACTGCAACGGAAGTGAAGGAAGATATGCATCTCTACGTCCTCAGAAAGAAAGCTACAACGTGAAATACTTCTCTATCGGAAACGAGATGAACGGCGATTGGCAGTTAGGACATACTGATATAAACACTTATACAGAAAGACATAACACCTTTGCCAAAGCGATGAAAAGCGTTGATCCGAACATCAAAATCATCGCAGTTGGAGACAACGCTTCCTCCTGGACGCAGGCCATGGTTAACGCTTGTAAGAATCAGATGGATTACACAAGCGAACACTTCTACGCCGAAAGAGTAGAAGACAATGTCAAAGAGCATATTCTCTCCATGAAGAAACAGGCTGAGATGAGAATCAATAATCATCGAAGCATCAATGGAATCGGGGATATCAAAATAGCCATTGACGAATATGCCTATATGAATGCTGAGGCCCCTTCCAGAATGAAAGACGGCATGGGCATAGCAAGCGGCGTCAATGAGATGATCAAAAACGGAGATGTCGTATCTATCGCCTGTTACTCCTCTACGGTCAATGCAACACAAGGACAGATCATCACTGATAACTTCGCCTCTTACTTAGAAGGAAGCGGATATGCGTTGTCTCTCTATAAAGACAATCTCAAAAATCATTACCTTCCGATGAAGTATCGTCTCTCAGCAGGCGATGAATACTATGAGGCGATCATGACGATCAACAAAGAAAAGACTGAAGTCGCTCTTGCAGTCATCAATACGACAGACAAAATTCTCAAATTCACCAACAGGCTTTTCAAAAAAGGTATCACACAGGATATCGTTCAAGGTGAATTCTTAGAATCTACAAACTCCTCAAAAGGAGATGAACTGAAACGAACAAAACGCACCCTGAATGCCGAATATGCAGTAGTCGAGCCGAGATCAATATCCGTGACGACGTTGAAACTATGACATGGAGGTAAAGAAAATGAAAAAGAATGTCATGATGTTACTCTCTCTTATCCTCTCCTTAGGTTTAGCAAGCTGTGGAAACAACACAGAAAAAAAGACTGATGCACCGACTGAAAAGCCGACTGAAGCCCCTGCAACTGAAGTTGTCAAAACACCTTTAGCTAGCATCAGCAATTTCAAAGTCATTCGTAACGAAGAAGGAAAATGGGTGGTTCAGTTTGATGCTGTCGAACATGCAACGACCTATCTTCTCAATGTGAAAGTCGGTGAGACAAGCTTTATCGATGCTGAAATTACAAACGACCACATCATCAATCCTGGAGCAGATGCCGGAACTTATACCTTTTCTTTAGTCGCAAGCGATTCGACCAAGACATATCTTGATTCTGAAGCTGCCACATTTGAAATCGTCGTCGAGCTCTATAACGACACCGATATCGAGGGCATCAAATACACAGGAAGAAAAGAAAATAACATTCCTGTCGGAAATTATCATATCGTCTATGCTGACGGCTCCACTTTCGATGGAACGCTGACTGATGAGTTCAAGAGAGCAAATGGCAAACATCAGTATCCTAACAAGATGTACTATGAAGGCGAATTCGTAAACGATCAGTTTGAAGGCGAAGGCATGTTCACCTGGTCTATGACCGGAAACTGGAAAGACGGAAATACCTATAAAGGAAAATTCGTCGGTGGAAACTACAACGAACAGGTCGGTACCTACTATACAGCCGCCAACTGGACAAGACCGATCGATTATAACGGCATCTTGAACTTCACTGGAACAATGGGCCCCGCTTTCGGTGCTCCTGGTAAAGCAGGAACAACAGGAAAGGGTGAATTCTCCTTTGCAAACAACAGCATCTATAGCGGTGACTTGCTTAAAGGCGCTAATGACTGGGACTTCATGCGTTCTGGCTGGGGAAAGAACACCTGGACTGTAACAGAACCTGCCGGTTGGATTACAGGCGGGGATGCTTCCTACACCCTCGATAACTTCGAAGGTCAGTTCGATCAACCTGCTCACGGCTGGATCTACGGTGATGGCGTCTGGTACTTCAAGAAAGACGGAAAGCCGTTCGGCTATGTCAAAGGCAACTGGGATGGCGGAAATCGTCTTGGTGCCAACACCATGGAGCTCACCATTCAAGAAGAATACAAGGACGCCAAAGATTTGACTCCTGCAATCTAAGACAATGAAAAAGCTATTGAAGTCTTTGCTTCTGTTATCTTTTCTTCCTGCAGCTTTGACTTCCTGTTCCAACAAAGAGAAGTCAACAACAAGTGAAATGAAAGAAACAGAAGTTCAGGAAAAACTAGAAGAAGTGAAAGATTATGTCTTATCCCCTGATGCTACCTATACCGGTAGCATCAACGATAAGAAAGAACTCTCTGGAAAAGGTGTCATCAAATACAAAAACAAAGACACATTGACTGGACAGTTCAAAAACAATAAGCCTGAAGGCGATATGGTCTATACCATCTACGAATCAGGAGACACATTCAAAGGAACAGGCAAATTCTTAGAAAATTATTCATTCTCCTTTATTGAAGGCAAATACTCTTACGCAAAAAACAAGAGAACTTACGAAGGAAAATTCAAAAACAACCTCTTCGATGATGATAATGCAGTCTTCTCATTCGGAACCGGAACATCCTATCATGGTCCCTTCAGAGAAGGAAGCAATATCGGTCAGATCGGAACGATGTACTATCCTCCCTCCGTCATGAAAGGCGAAGGTGTCTGGTGGATCAAAGGAAAGATGATTGCATTAGGAAAAGTACAAGGCAATACCATCGTCAAAGGATTCATCCGTTTCAATGACCGCTCCACCTATGAAGGAGATATCTACTTCGATGGCGGAAGCGGATACTTCCGTTGTGGTGACGGCATTCAGGACTTTACTGAGTGCAATTACACCGGTGATATCGTCGGAGGGCCTAAAACCGAGTACCTCTACAAATATGTAGGAAAATTCGATTATCGTATCTCCCAGTGGATCTACGGAAATGGTGTCATGTACTTCACTGATGTCAATCAGAATCCGACAAGCTATCTGCCTGGATTCTACACCGCAACAAAACTCTTGAAGAACTATGACGGAAACGAAGATGATATCCATCTTCTTGAAGGCTACAACAAAAGCATGAAATGCGAATATCATCCTCAGCAGGGAAGAGTCGATTCCTATCTTTCTAAGTATGGAAAGAAACAGGCTAAAATTCTCTTTGCCGGAGACAGTTATCTCGATATGTGGCAAAGAGAGTACAACATCACAAGCTACGAAGAAGATATGAAAGGTTACGACTGTATCAATGTCGGAATCGGCGGAACCATCTGGGAAGAATGGAACTATATAAGAGAACAGTTGGTTCTCCCCTATTGCAACGATCAGATTGTCTTCCATTTAGGCTTCAATGATCTTCATATGGGTGCAACACCTAAAGAAGCCTTTGCTTCAGCAAAGAAGATGATCGAAGAAATCAGAAAAGAGAAACCTGCTATCAGGTTCTATCTTCTCTCAGTTGAGCCCTCTCCTGCCTTCTCTTCCTATCTTGCTTTAGAGAAGGAACTCAACAAGCTCTACAAAGAATACGCAGACAGTGATACGAATATCCACTTCATCAACTCCGCATCCTTATTCATGAATGGTGAAAACACCATCTCAGACTTATCCTCCTACTTCATCTCCGATATGGTTCACATGAACAAAAAGGGATATGACAGATGGGTGAAGCTGATCAAAGAAAGCATTAATGCTTAGAAAGGAAAAAACATGAAAAAATCAAAAGCGGCCATCGGATTGCTCAGCATGCTCTTGCTTTGCTCTTGTGGAAACACTCCAAAAGCAAGCGAAACACAGACTCCGACGACAGAAAAAGAAGTCGATACGGACAACGGATACTTTGAAAGAGAAGACGTTGAAGGAAACCTCTACAAAGGGAACTTCGTCAACGGCTTATATGACGGATATGGCGTCATGGAATATACGACAGGAACAGTCTATGAAGGAACTTGGAAAGAAGGAAAGTGGGAAGGCACCTGCAAGATCACATGGAATTCCGGTTGCATCTATTCCGGTCAAGCTCATGATGGGGCGATGCACGGCATCGGCTACATGATCTGGACGATGGGTGATTACTACTATGGCGAATGGAGAGACGGCAATCCTAATGGTGCTGGAACAAAGTACTACATGGTCGATTCCACCGCTGAAGATGTCCAGCATCAGTACAACATCTATACCGGCGATATGAAGAACGGCCTCAAAATCGGAAAAGGCACAATGAGATATTCATTCGGTGCCATGTACGACGGAGATTGGGAAAACGACATCCGTCAGGGACATGGAACAGTTTACTGGGAACCTGGAACAGAATTTCTGAAGTTTGAAGGCGACTTTAAAAACGACTGGATTGATGGACAGGGTACCATGTATTACTCCGATGGAAGAATCATTTCCGGAACCTTCAAAGGTGTCGATCTGATCTCAGGCGACAAGGAGGTGGCTTCCCTGCAATCCTTTCGTTAACAAAGAAAAGAATACAGATTTATCCTCTTCCACGCTGATGTTAGGAGCTTCCTATTTCTCCTTTTGGAAGAGCGTGAAAGAAGATATCGGCGGAGACTTCAAGCCTGTCAACTTTGCAATCGGCGGAACGACCGCTGATTTCTGGAGCAAGAATATCAAAGAGCTCGACAGTCTGACTTCGGCTCCCAAAAGAGTTCTCATCAGAATGGGCGGAAATGATTTTTCACAAAATAAAACAGTAGAAGAGACAGCCTCATCTCTAAGTCATGTCATCGATTATCTCTTGGCAAGATTCCCTGAAGCCGAGATTGACTACACACCGCTTGTTCCTTCTCCCTGTAAGATGAATGACGGAAGAAACGAAAAGCAGCAAGCCTTGAACAAAGAAATCAAAACGATTATCAAGACGAAAGCGCTAGATAGACTCAGATACTTTGAGACAGAAGATTTCGTCTATCTTCCCAAAGGCGAAAAGAGCAAATACTACGATAAGAACAAAGACTTATACTTGAATGAAAGTCTGTACTTGGATGATGCTCTTCACTTCAATGAAAAAGGCTATAAGGCCTTTGGAGAAGCGCTTCGTCCTTATCTGGTATAAAATGAAGAAAGGAGATAAACACCATGAAAGATTTAAATCAGGCCAATGACTATCTGAAGAAAAGAAAAGTCATCAAAGACGAGTTTCGACCTTCCTACCATCTTTCCCCGACTTATGGATGGTGCAACGATCCTCATGGCATCGTTTACTTTCATGGTGTTTATCATATCTTCTTTCAATACAATCCTTATGATACGAAAGCTGAAAATGTATTCTGGGGCCATGTGACAAGCAAAGACTTCATTCATTTTTCTGAAACAACTTGTGCAATCGCTCCTGATATGCCTTATGACAATTCTGGTTGTTGGTCTGGTTCTTCCATTGTCATCAACGATAAACTCTATTTAGTCTACACCGGATTCTCGCTCCATGATGACGGCAAATACTATCAGACTGTCAACGTCGCAGAAAGCGATGATGGGTTCCATTTTGAAAAGTCCTCTCTCAATCCTATCATCGATAGCAAAGATATTCCCTCATTTGCTTCCATCTACGATTTTAGAGATCCTTGTATCTTTGAAAGAGACAACAAGCTCTATATCATCATCGGAAGCAAATCAAGAGATGAGAAGGAAGCTCAGCTTCTGCTTTATGAAGGAGAAGACATTACACACTTCCACTTCTTGAAGAAACTAGTCTCTTCTTCTCAATTCGGTACAATGTTCGAATGTCCGAACCTCGTCACTTTTGCTGACAGAGACTACATCATCATGTCACCTCAGAACATCAAAGAGAAGAATGGTGATCTTGCAAATGTCTCCTCTTGTGTCTACTTCCCTTTGGATAAAGATTTCATCCATAAGGAACAGCATATCGAGAATGTCAAAGAGATCGACCATGGATTAGAATTCTATGCCCCGACTGTCTACGACAAAGAAAAACTTGTTGTCAGCTGGATGCAAATGTGGGGAAGAAGATATTATCTCGATGAAATCAGAAACGATTTCATCAACTCCTTCTCCCTGTTCAAAAAGATAGTCGAAAACAAAGATGGAGAACTCTCCTTCATTCCTCTTGATATGAAAGACTTTATGAAGGAAGTCAGAAATGAAACCATCCTTTTAGACGGTAAGAAAGAAATATCAAAAAGTGATTCTTCTCGCTTCAGGTTATCCTTTGATAAGAAAGACAACCTAAAAGTGACGTTCTATTTCTTCGATTCCGAAAAAGACACTGTCTATTTCAGAATCGATTGTCAAAACAATCGATATGAATTAGATCGAAGGGGAGTTTCCACTCCATTATTAGGAGTCGATCCGTCCTTTGCAAAGACTGGATTCCGTTATCTTAATAAAGAGATACCATCCTATCTCGAATTTGATATCTATGTCGATAAGAGTTATGTCGAAATCTTCTTTGATGATTACAAAGAAAGTTTCTCTTTCATCAACTTCTCAAAGGAAAGCGGCTTCTCAATCGAGAGCAATATGCCCCTATCCGTTATAATGAAAGAAGAAAAAATCGAGGTTAAATAATATGATACTTGTCATCGGTGAAATTTTGATGGATATGATTGGAAATACTGCTAAAGATTCCTTGGATGTCGTCGGAAAACTAGGCGGAGCCCCCTTCAATGTCGCAAGTGACTTATCAGACTTGAATATTCCAGTCTGTTTCCATGGAGTCTTAGGAAAAGATGTCATCGGTGATTTCTTATCCGATCAATTAAAAGAGGCGAAGGACAACTTATCCTTGTCTCTTTCAAGAAGAGAAGACAAAATGACAACAATCGCCTTCTTCTTGAAAGACAAAGGCGATTTCCAGTTTTTAAGAAAAGCAGGCGCTGATTATGATTTCAAAAAAGAAGAGCTCTTGTCTCTTCCTTATAAGAAGGCATCTATCATTCACTTCGGTTCTCTTTTCCTTTCTGATAAAAATGCAAGAGAGACAATCTTCTCCGCAATCAAAGACTACAAGAAAGAAAAGAAACTCATCTCCTTTGATGTCAATTTTCGCTCTGATATTTTCAAAGAAGGAGAAGATTATCTCTCCTATTACAAAGAGATGATTTCATTGTCTGATATCATCAAGACAACAACAGATGAATTAGAGATGCTGACAGGTGAAAAAGAGTTGATCAACGGCTTAAAGAAACTAGGGGAACATAAAATCATCTTAATTACAGATGGGAAGAATGGTTCTTATTCTTACTATCATGAACATCTCTATTTCAAAAAGAGCGTTCCTGTAAAACCGGTTGATACAATCGGATGTGGAGATTCCTTTATGGCAGGAAGTCTCTCTTATTTATATAACAAAGATATCGATTCTTGGAAGGAAGAAGATATCGATGCATTATTAGAGTGTGGCAACTTATTTGGAAAGAAGACATGCCTTGTCACTGGGGCCTTACATGCCTATCGCTCTATCAATGATCTGGAGGACAAATATGAAACTGATCGATAAACTGAAGAAATCCTTTGCCGATAAGAAAGAGAAGAAGGAAAAGAACAAAGCAAGAGAGAAGTATCATAAAGAGGTTCTCTCTGAAGAAAAGAAAAGACAGACAGAAGAGAAAGACATTCCCTCTTCTTATATTTCATTAAGACATATCAATAAAATCTATGACAATCATATTCAGGCTGTTTATGATTTCAATCTGGATATCGGCAAGAACGAATTCATCGTCTTTGTCGGTCCTTCCGGATGCGGAAAGTCAACGACTTTGAGAATGATCGCAGGATTAGAAGACATCACCAGCGGCGACTTATATATCGATGGTGTCTACTCCAATGATCTGACACCGAAGGAAAGAGATATCTCTATGGTCTTCCAATCCTATGCACTCTTCCCCAATATGACTGTCTATGAAAACATTGCCTTCGGTCTGAAGATCAATCATACCGAAAAGAAAGAACTCGATGAGAGAGTCAGAAAAGCAGCTGAAATCTTGCAGCTCAGTGATTATCTCGATAGAAAACCAGCTAACTTATCAGGCGGTCAGATGCAGCGTGTCGCTTTAGGAAGAGCAATCGTCAAGAATTCCAAGCTCTTCTTGATGGATGAGCCTCTTTCTAACCTCGATGCTAAGTTAAGAGTCTCGATGAGAAGCGAAATCGTCGATCTTCACAACAAGATCAATGCGACGACAATCTATGTCACACACGATCAGACAGAAGCGATGACGATGGCTGATAGAATCGTCGTTATGAACAAAGGCTATGTCCAGCAGATCGGTACACCGAAAGAGATTTACAATCATCCTAAAAACAAATTTGTCGCGACATTTGTCGGTTCTCCTAGCATGAATCTGCTTCCTGTCAGATATTCCGACAAAAAACTCATTCTTGAAAACGGCTATGAGATCAGTGTCGAAAAAGACTATCAAAACCTATTAGAAGAGTTCTATAAAAATGAGATCGAACAGGATGAGAAGTGGATTCTTGAAAACAGTGATACACAAAATCCGATTCTTGTAAAACCGCTGATTGAAGAGAAACAGAAGATGATAGCAAGACTGAAAGATGCCTTGGAAAAGAAAGACGATGCTATTATTTTAGGTATCCGTCCTGAGGGCATCAAAGCTTATAAAGAAAAGACCGATGACCTTTTAGAAAGAAAGGTCATCGTCTCTGAATTATTAGGAAGCGAATACTATCTCCACTTCCGTCTTGATGATAAGACAAAACTTGTCGCAAAAGCTTCTGCTGATGAAAGCTACAGCATCAATGAGGTTGTCTATCTTGAATTCATGAAAGACAAGCTCTGCATTTTTGATCCTATCACAGAAAAGAATATCGAATAGACTGCTCTTTTAGAAATCGTACTTTGTTTTTCCTAATGCAAAAGTAAGATAGTGCGGGATTGTAATAATATCATCTGTTTCACTGATATTATAATCTCCGATTTTGATCAGCTTTGTTTTTCCATAATGTTCCGGATGCTTCATCCCTGTCTTACTGGCCTTGGTATTGCCAGTAGTCGCTTTTGCTTCTAACAAAGTAGCATAGCCATGATAGGCAATGACAAAGTCGATCTCTAATCCGCTGTTCTTAGAGAAGTAATAGGGCTCAATACCTGCTTTGCTTAAGGAATCAAATACAAGAGCTTCATAAATAGCTCCTTTTCCTTGCCCTAAATTCCCTTTGTTGATCCCAGCTAGCGTATCAATACCATACATAGATAGAACAATGCCGATGTCTTCAGTGAAGACTTTGAACTGTGATTCTATCTTCTGGCCGGAAAGCGGAAGAGAAGGAACTTCAAGATTAAAGACTTTCGATATGATGTGAGCCTGCCTCAAATATTCAATCGCATCGTTTTTATTGAATTGAGTTCCGCTTGCCACTTTCGATACGATAAAGCGTTTGTTTTCCTTTGCTAAAAAAGTTGGTATCAAATCAAATACGCTTTGAATTCTGGATACTTCAGCAGGTTTAAAAATAGGATCTCCATTCTTATCTTTTCGTCTTCCAAAATCGCTCTTCATATCAAAGGCAGTACTATTCAAAATTTGATATGCATCGATGATTCTTTGTGTCCTCAGGTATTCTTTAATGACTTTGGGAAATCCGCCTAAACATGCATATTTCAGAAATTGGGATTTGAATATCTGATGGATGCTATCAGGTATTGGTTTTTTATCATAGAAATAAGATAGTAGATTATCAATCTGTTTATCTTTATATCCTAACGCCCATAAAAACTCTTCAAAATCCATCGTTTTCATCGGAAAGATATCTTCATAACCAATCGGAGTAGGTGTCGTATCACCAATGACATATCCATTGATGCCTAGATAAGATTCGCTTCCTATGACAAGATATCTGCCATCATTCTTGAAATTTTTGAACGAGAGCCTTGCTCTTGGGCAATCCTGATTCTCATCAAAGAATATCAATGTATTCTTTGAACCAAAATCAATTTGAGAAAAACGTAAAGAGATATTGGATATAAGTGTATCGACCTCCAGACTATTCTCAAAGTAATAGCAAAAATCCTTATCGGTCCAGAAGTTCATTTCAACCAATTGAAGATGATTTCTTTTTCCAAATTCACGAACAGCCTCTGTCTTTCCGCATTGACGGATGCCAACCAATAATGCAGGAGACCTATTTTCTTTCTTTAGCCAATCATCCAATTCTTGATCTATCTTTCTTCTGAAATACATGATCCAAACCTCTCTTTTAGAAAATCAAAGGAACTTTCCATGCAAAATATAATAAAATTCAAGGGACTTTTCGACTAAAATCTAATAAAATTGGAGGGACTTTGATTGAGATGACTAATAAAAAGAATTATCTATTCCCTCTTTCTTCAAAAATAAGAAACCCAAAACTACCTTTCATTAAGAAAAGAGCTTATAATGAACTCATGAAAAAAAACAGAATTCAAAAAAATGCGCCGCAATATTTTTCTCTCTATTTTTTTGATTCCGTTTCTTCTGACTCTCACTATTGCTATAGCAACATCAACAAGCACATATATCCTTTATCAGAACAGTTTCAAATCCTCTTTTGCCAATGATGTATCATTATTGGCATCTCATTTTGAAATCGGATATTCACAGTTCAATGCACAGGTTCTTGCTCAATCAAGCAATGACAGCTTCATTGAGGCCTGTGAAAAGAAAAACGAAAACAAGATAGCAGAAGACTTAGGATCCATTGAAGCAATCCGTGCAGGTTCAATTCCTGTCGTCCGCACCACATAAAAACGAAAGCCTCCGGATTCCTGGAAAGGATGTCCGGAGGCTTTTTCCTGTGGCTAAGGCTTGCAAAGAAACAAGCAAGAGACATCACTAGTAATTCAAGGAAATCCTGTCTTATAATATAGGCCGGAGAGACGCAAGAATGACTGCATTTTGGATAACGATATCCATTTTGATTCCGCTCATTATTTCATCAGTTTTCATTGCTCTTTTGTATTTCCGCCACAAGAAATATAAAGCTTTTATAGTTGAACATAGCAAAGCAGTCAGAAATCTAACTGCTCTCAATCAGAGTTACCGGTTTCATACAATTGAAGCAATCAAGCTTCGTTTTGACTACGACAATGAGAACTTATTTGAACAAATATCCTGTGAAGACTACCTCACCTATTATCTCAGAGATAACGAAGGAAAAATCAAATGTCTAATCAAGTCTGCCGATGAAAATCAGGCAAGGCTTACGGATTATAAATCGAAATATGAGACACGTGTCCAGACGCTTATCGGCCAATATGACACCGATATAGGAAAGCTGCGGAAATCCTATCTGGATAAATCAGAACAAAAGATTTTGTCTTCCGAGCTACAGGTACCAATCACTTCGATTAAAGCGGAAGTAAGACTTTATTTGACTAATCTCCATGAAACAAGTCTATATGGGCGAAAAAGAATGAATTTTACTCAGAAAGAAATAACGTCTATCCTAGCGAGACTCGATAACAAACGAGGAAATTTCTATTTAGACAGAAACATTTGGGACTCTCTCTGCCGCGTAGAAAGAGGAAAAGTCACAAACAAGTTGAGATTCCGGATTTATGAAAGAGATGGTGAACGCTGTGTTCATTGCGGAAGTACTCGGAATCTAGAAATTGATCATATTATTCCTGTCAGCAAAGGTGGAAAAAGTATCCCAAGTAATCTTCAAACCCTCTGTCATAAATGCAATCTGGAAAAAGGAAACAGAAGTCATTTTTAAAAAGAACAAAGAGCATGATTCCTAGTCCCTTACTACAAAACCTATTCCCCGTTATGATTTTGATGAAGATGCATGATATTGATTTCTTGCTTCAGGACTCGAACTTATTTCTACCGCTAAAGTCGTACCCTTTCACGCAATCATCTCGTATTCCTGACTTGTCTCATGGAACCGAAAATCCTCCCGATTCATTGTATCAGGAGGATTTTCATGTTCACAGGAGGCCTAAATCACGCTCACAAAGGGGGTCGATAAGAAGTCAAAAGAAGTCATGATTTCAGAGGCTTTTGCAAGATGAACAAGGGATTGATAGGAAACCAGGTTTTTCATTTTCATAAATGTGAGCCGGAGTGCCAGATTGATTGGCAAGTACATTCTATAAGAAAAGGATAAACAATAGTGTTGCTTCCGTCAGGTGCGGTAATTCTCATGCTATATCATAGGGGTTCTGGGACCTGGCACAGAATGATATAGCAACTTTCCCCTGTGGGCGGCCCCGGAACTTCCGGAAAGGACCATCCATATGTGTTTTAGCGACCATGTCTTCGACCTCCTGAAGAGGTCACGCTGCTTTTTCGACAGGTGCCCGTACTGCCACCATAACCATATCAAGAAGTACGGAAAGGAACATGGGCACCATAGATGGATGCCAAGGGACTGCGGAAAGATGTTCTCGGACAGAACCGGGAAGGTACTGTCCTCCGCAAAGCTCCGTCCTTCCCAGATCCGCCGGCTCGTTTCCATGCTCTCGGACGGAACGGCTCTGCGACAGGCAGCACACCAGGCACATGTCTCCCTGCAGACTGCCCTGCTTTGGAAGCGGAAGATGCAGAGAAT
>ERZ1034669.131-NODE-131-length-34492-cov-11.345413_pt1 | contig 34492 bp, 31 predicted proteins | sample MGYA00520705_ERZ1034669 | MGnify/ENA primary metagenome ERZ1034669 (study PRJEB33766, sample SAMN09781766) | gut metagenome | biome: gut microbiome | host: Homo sapiens | place: Madagascar | study: EMG produced TPA metagenomics assembly of the PRJNA485056 data... | reverse complement strand
GACAACTACGCCTATTGGGACTTTCACCTTAGAGCAATGGCATGCCCATCATACCGAAAAAGAGTTCCGCAGCTTCGCGGAACTCAAGAAGTCCATCGACGAATACGTGGACTGGTACAACAACGAAAGAATAGTCCAGCGGCTCGGCGGTGCTCCTGTTGGAAACAGGAGCATTGATCCTGTCCCCTTGTTGTGCTATAGTCCTACTTAAAGTCCAATATTAGGGGTTCGGTACAGTACTGTATAGACTCTTTCATTAATTGGTCTGATTTTATCCGTACAATCAAGAATAATGCCCGTCTGAATCGGAAGATGATACTTTTCCAGGACATTGAAATTCATATTCGGTTTTGTTGGACGAATGCCTTGCTTGATTTCAATCGGATAAAGAGTCTGGTTCTTAAAGTAAAGGACATCAACTTCCTTCTGATCAATATCTCGGTAATAATAAAGCGTAGAGCGATAATCCAGACCATGGAACCTAAGACTCTTAATCCTTTCAGAAACAACAAAAGTTTCAAAGAAAGCACCAGACATCGCACACCGGCTAAGCATCTCTGCATCCGGCCAACGGCAAAGATAACTAGCCAATCCAGTATCCATGAAATAAAGCTTAGGAGACTTGATAATACGATTGGATGTATTTTTCCTAAAAGGCTGAAGGAAAGCAATAATTCCAGAAGTCTGAAGGATAGAAAGCCATCGTTTAACCGTTCTGGTATTAATTCCAATCGCGGAAGCAATATCATCGTATTTGACTTCTTGACCTGTTCTTAAAGCAACATAAGATAGAAAGTTCAAAAATTCAGTTTCACTCCCTGCAGAAATCAAAGGACGGATATCTTTTTCAAGATACGTCGAAACATAGGAACGGAAGTACTCATCACGATTGATTCCCTCTGAAACAATACCTGGCATTCCACCATTGAAAATTTTCTGAAACACCTCAATCATCGAATACTTCTTCCGCCCGCTTTGTTCTTTTTTAAACAATTCATTCCTGTCAGGATCAAAAGGAACACCCTCAATTCCTTCTTGTTCTGCCAAAGAGAAGGAATTCATTTCTAATACCCCGACTCTACCCGCTAAGGATTCCGATATTCCTTGTTGCAATTCAAATGGATTCGAACACGTTAGAACATACCTCAGCTGATTAGGCTGATTATTTTCCATCCACTTCTGCTTCCTTTCGTCAAGTTTCCTTTTAATAACACTTAGCAGAACCGGAGCACGCTGAATTTCATCAATAATCAAGGGCCATGGATAAGTATCCAAAAACAATTTCGGATTATTGATTGCCAAGGCCAAATCATCCGGATCATCCAAAGTCACCGATTGGATTTTTCCCTTAAAGACATGATTGACAACAGTAGACTTCCCGCATTGCCGAGGACCATAAACAACAATAGCAGGAAAGGATTTCGATAATTTTTCAATCGTACGCTCGATAGTTCTCTTAAAATACATACATTCCTCCGATTAAATTGGTAGTCAACTACACTTTTCATCGCACTTTTTATAATAAATTAGAGCACATATACGATTATATTGGTAGTCAACTACACTTTTACTCGTGTTTTTTAATAAACCCGGCATATATGCGATTAAAATGGTAGTCGACTACACTTTTCATCGCACTTTTATTTAAGCCAGGATGGATTCGTTTCTATGTTTTGAGTATTGTCTGGTTGCAGAAAGAATCTAAAAAGCTTAAAATAATTCCACCATCGCGACAGTTCTCATCGAACCTGGTCAGGGCCGGAAGGCAGCAGCCATAAGATCGAGCCCTGTGTGCGGTGGCTTTTTTCTTGCCATGGATAAACAAGAACTCAAAGAAATCATAGATACTCTGTATCAGGAATGCCTCATTGCAGAAAAGGAACAGGAAGTTCCTGTTTCTGCATGTCTTGTTTTAAAAGATGGAAAGAAAATCTATACGCACAACCACTGCATCGCAAAGAAGAATCCGTTTCTTCACGCTGAAGTGCTAGCTCTGGAAGAAGGATTCAAGGAAACAAACAGCATCTATCTTTCGGATGCTACTCTGATTGTTACTCTAGAACCATGCTTAAGGTGTATGGGTGCTATCAGGAAAGCAGGGGTTTCTCATCTTTATTACAGGAGCGAAGACAAGGAAAAAGGGGCACTAAGCTATTATCATGTCTTTGCGGATACTTCTAGGACCATCAACCGAATCCGGGAGAATCGTTTTTCTGCGCTTCTTTCTTCTTTTTTCAGTGCAAAACGGAAAAAAGAAACAGAATATGGTAAAATCAACAAGTCCGATGAAACATTATAATTTTCTTTTCGATTCATCGTTTCTCCTTTGTTTCCTGTAGCGGAGATAGTTTTTCTATTTTCGGTTTTGAAGAACAATATCATAGATAAATAAAGGAGAACATTAATTATGGCAGTAGATTATAGGTTAGAGCGTTTAACAGCAAGGAAGCAGCGTCTTACCGATATTGACGCATTGTTATCCGAAGGCACATTAGATATTCAAACAAGGACGAAGCTCAACAAGGAACGTGCGACTTTAGATGAGCCGGTTCAGAGGTATGATGAACTCTCCACTAGGAGGAGGAACCAAGAGCAGTCTTTAGAAAGGATGAAAGATTCCGATCCAGAAATCCAGGCTCTTGGAAAAGAAGAATACAACTCCTTGACAGCTGATATTGAAAAGAAGCGGGAAGAGCTTAAAATTGCCCTTCTTCCAAAAGACGAAAACGATGATAAGAACATCATCATGGAAATCCGTGGTGCCGCTGGAGGAGATGAAGCCAACATCTTCGCAGGAGACCTCTTCCGAAGGTATTCCCACTATGCCGCTTTCAAGGGATGGAAGATTGAAATCCTTGATTCCGATCCGACTCCTCTTGGCGGTTTCTCACTCATTTCCTTCCGTATCAAAGGCAAAGGCGCCTATGCTAAGCTGAAGTTTGAAAGCGGTGCTCATCGTGTCCAGCGTGTTCCGGTCACCGAAGCAAACGGACGTATTCAGACTTCTACAGCAACTGTCCTTGTCAGGCCGGAATTAGAGCACACCACAATCAAGATCAATCCAGCGGATTTAAAGATTGATACGTATCATTCCTCCGGTGCCGGTGGACAGAACGTCAACAAAACAGAATCTGCCGTCCGTATCACCCATATTCCAACCGGAGTCGTGGTTTCCTGCCAGATTGAGCGTGATCAGCTTGCCAATAAGGAAACCTGTAGGATCATGCTTCAGACTAAGCTTCAAGCCAGGCATGATGCTGAAGTCGAAGCTAAGGTTGGAGGCGAACGCCGGTTAAAGGTCGGAACAGGCGAACGAAGCGAACGTATCCGTACTTACAACTATCCGCAGAACCGTGTCACCGATCATCGTATCGGATGGACAAGTCTGAATCTTCCGAAAGTCAGGGATGGTGATTTAGATGACCTTCTTGTCGCTCTCAATGAAGCCAACCAGAAAGACAGGCTCGAAGAAGAAACCAAGAAACTCCAAGAGGAGAGGGAACAGAAGAAGTAACAATGAAAGCGGAAGAGTTCTGCCGCTCAAGGAAACAATACAGCCTTCCTTACGCTGACCAAAAAGTCATCCTGGAAGGCTGTTTTTCCTCTTCCATTGAAAGTGTCAGGAGGAATCCAGACACTTATTTTGATGATGAAAAAGCAAAAAAAGTCCTTAATAAAATTCAGCAAGGCTATCCTGCAAACTACCTCGCTGGGTATAGGGATGTCCAGCATCTTCATTTATTCTTAAACGAAGACACGCTCATTCCACGGAATGAGACGATCTGGTTTGTTTTTGATTATCTGAAGAATCATTACTCTTTTAATCATAAGAGAGTCTTAGATATCGGAACTGGTTCTGGATTGATTGCTCTCGGCATTAAGAAACTCTTTCCAGAAGCAGATGTAACAGCTTCTGATATCTGTGAGTCTGCATTAAAAGAAGCGGAAAGATCAGCACAGTATAACAAGCTAGAGGTCCATTTCATCAAATCCGACTTTTTCAATAGTATTACGGGTTGCTTTGACTTTATTGTTTCGAATCCTCCGTATATTGAGGAAGGCAGCAAAGAGGTTGATGCAAAGTATGAACCTCCTCTTGCTCTCTATAGCGGAAAAGACGGATGTGATTCCTATAAGAGCTTATTCTCTTCCTTGGATTTTCATCTAAACAAACAAGGAGTCAGCTTCTTTGAGCTGGAATCCACCAATGTAGAGAGAGTCTTAAAGATTGCAGACGATCTGCTTCCTTCCTACACAAAGGAAGTTATGAAAGACCAATACGAACGTCCTCGTTATCTCATCAGGAAAAAGAACTAATAGTCTTCGGGAGCACCCGTCCAAGTGCGTCCTTCGACAATTAAGCAAACAAGGAAAGTAATTCCGAAAAGAATCCTGAAAAGAATACAGAAGAAATTCAGTCCGGATGGACGTCCTGAGAAATCAAAAGTAAGGTAGTCTAGAATCCTAAGAATCCTTCCGTTGAAGAAGAATCCATATTTAAAGTGACGCGGAAACCACCAGGATCCGAGGAAATAGAACGGAACAACAAGGAGTCCAAGCAAGGAAACCTGAACCGTAAGATCAAAAGAATGCTTTGCTTTGGCTATGGATAGGACAAACCTCGTCCTTGCAATCAGAAAGCCGATGGCACGCCTGAACTTGGATAGTTTTGTTCTCTTAATGGCCTTCCTACGCCTTCTGGCTTCTCCTTCTGGAATCGATTCGAGATCCTCTTCGATTTTCTTATTCACGGGTGCTGCATTCAGAAAGTCAAAGGCAGTATCTCCGTTGGTTCCTTCTTTCCTTGCGTTCATACCAAAAAACGTTCGTTTTCTTCGATAATACCTATAGAAAACAGCATTGATAAACCTTCCAAGGAAACAATAAGTGATAAAAGTCACCAGAATCGGAAACACGGAAATCGATAAGTTCCTTCCAAAAGGAGCCTGGTTGATGAACCTAATCAATAGAATACAGGCCCTCTCATAAAAATAAAGGAAGGTACTCCGCCTAGGGCGATGGAGGCATAAGCATCCATTCCCAAGAGCAGAAGCTAACCTGATAAGACAGGGGATAACGATTTCCTTCCAATTCTGTTCATCCTTAAGATAGTAAAGAATATAGGAAGGAAGCGTGATAAAGAATATCCTTGAGACCATCACAAGGATACGATTGATATTATCAATACGGAGGATAAACCGGATAAAGGAATTGCTTCTTCTTTTCATGTCACTCATTATAAACGATTCCTATCCATTCAAAGCAGCTAAGATTCATCTTTTCCCTTGAAATAATGACTCATCACAAGAAGAAAAAAGAGGGTCTGTTATATAATATTAAGAAGAGAGGCAACAAGAGTGGCTTACCAGGCATTTTATAACAAATACCGTCCTCAGACCTTCGATGAAGTCGTAGGACAGAAAGCAATCGTAACGACATTGAAGAACGCAATCAAGGAAGACAAGATTGCCCATGCCTATCTTTTCTGCGGACCAAGAGGTACTGGAAAAACAACAAGGGCACGACTTTTTGCAAAAGCACTCAACTGCAAAGAAGGAATTGGTCATCAATGCCTAGAGTGTGATAGCTGTAAAAGGATTGCAACCGGTGATCAACCAGATGTCATTGAAATCGATGCTGCGAGTAACTCAACCGTAGACTCGGTCCGACAGCTGATCGATAACGTCTCTTATCAGCCAATCAGGTCAAGATATAAGGTCTATATCATCGACGAAGTCCACAACAGGTCCAACTCTGCATTCAATGCACTGCTGAAGACTCTTGAGGAGCCTCCGTCATTTGTTATCTTCATTTTAGCTACAACCGAACCTCAGAAGATCATTCCAACGATTCTTTCCCGTGTCCAGCGCTTTGATTTTTCAAAAGTCTCCTCTGCGGATTTGATTCAAAACAGGGAACGGATCCTAAAGAACGAAAACATCCAATATGATGAGGAAGCTTTGAAACTCGTTGCTTCCTTAGCGGATGGCGGTGTCCGAGACTCTCTTTCCTTGCTTGATAAAGTCGTTTCCTACTCGGGTGAGAAAATCACCGCTAAGGATGTGGATGACTTGCTCGGATTATTAAGCAAAGACGAAGAAATCAAGTTGTTGAATCTAATTGAGCAGAGAAAGACAGAAGAAGTCTTTCAGACCATAAAAGAACGATACCAAGGCGGAATGGATATCAACCGCTTCAGGGATGACAGGATTTCCTTATACAAGGATAAGATTCTTTATTGTTCTACTAAGGATGCATCTCTGCTTGAGAAACTAGATAAGAGCCAGGCTGAGAGACTCGATATCTCCCTTAGTTCGGCAAGGAACAAAATCCGGATTCTAATCGAGGCAAAACGTCAGAACCGTTTTGCAGATGACTTGTATACCCATCTTCAGCTGACTCTGCTTGATAGGAGGAAGGAAGAAGTTGTCCAAACAGCACCCGCTGTGACTCCTGTTAAGAAAGAAGAAAAATCTCCGATTACCATTGAGGAGCCAGAAGCGGTCGAGATTACTTCGGATAAAACAGAAAAAGGCTTTGTCTCCTTAGCACCGGAAGACACTTCCAAAGGAGAGAAAATCAAATACGATGAAGACGATCTTCTCTATCTCAGGTACCATGCAGATAAAGAAGGACGAAAAGAAATCGCTAGCAAATGGGAAGGATTCAAGAGCTACTCCGATAGTCAGTTCCAGAGGGAAGCCAAAGCCCTTGCGAATTTCTCCATCAATGTCAAAAGCGATGATATCTTAGTCATTTCAACACCAAGGCTTAGGCAACTGGATCGAATCGATACCAAAGACGAACAGCCCAAACTCCAGGAAATTGCAAAACAGATCTTAGGAAAAGAATATCGTATTCTTCCCGTATCCAAAGCCGTTTTCGGAAATGCAGTCAAAGCCTTCCGGGAAGGGAAGAAACCAAATAAGGAATCTGTCACTATCGACTTTGGAAGGAAGGAAAAAGCCTCTCCGGCAAGTACCTTCTTCGATGAGCTGATGGGAAAATAAAAAAGGAGGAATCCTATTATGGATGATGAAAATAGGAAAAAAGCAAAGCAGGCTACCGATAGGCTTATGCTCCAGACAAAAGCAAAGGAATTCCAGGACAAACTGAAAGACCTGAGCAGGAAAGAATACCAGGGCAAATTCAAGGGAATCACTGTCAAAAGGCGTGGTGATTTCACCATGATCAGCGTCTCCATCGACCAAGGCTTCTATGAAACAGCAGGAAAAGCACAGCTTGAGACTGCGATTAGGAGTGTCAGGACAAACCTTCATTTAGCTATCACCGGCGAGAGGGAGGAACTCAAGAGGAACTTCCAGAGAGACAGGGACCGTTTCCAGAAAGAAGCAAGGCTGAATGGAGCAGATTAAGACTGTCCAAGACCTCATTGAATGCTATAAAAAGCTCCCTGGAGTCGGATACCGAACAGCCGAACGACTTGCCTATGCAACACTCAACCTTTCAAAGGAAGATAAGGATGCTTTTATTGAAGCGTTCGAGGAAGCTGAGGCAAAGGTAAAGAAGTGTCCAAATTGTGGAACTTATTATGATGAAGAGTGTCCAATCTGCAGTGATCCTAGCAGAGATAAGACTACCCTTTTAGTTGTCAAAGACAGCAAGGATATTCTATCCATTGAAAAGACAAACGGATACAAGGGCGGGTATTTCACTCTGAAAGGAACACTCTCTCCCTTAAAGAACCGGAATCCGGAAGATATTGGTATCCCGGAACTGAAGAAGAGAGTCGAAGAGGACAAAGTAAAAGAAATCATCTTGGCTCTTCCAACCGATCTTGAGGGGGAGACGACATCCCTTTATATTGCTTCTCTTTATAAAAAAGATCCAGAAAGGCATGTTTCCAAGCTTGCCAATGGAATTCCAATGGGGACGAATCTCGAATACCTCGATAATCTGACCATCACTTCTTCCTTGAAAGGAAGAATCCAGTTGAATGATAAGGGAGACAAAGAATGAAAGAACCATTATTTTTTACTTTTGAAGGCGGAGAAGGAGCCGGAAAAACAACCGTCATCAATCGTGTTGCAGAAAAACTGAAAGAACAAGGAATCGATGTCTTAGTAACCCGCGAACCGGGAGGTTCCCGGATTGCTGAATTAATCCGGAACCTGATTCTCGATAAGAAGAATACGGACAGGGATCCAAGAACCGAAGCTCTGCTCTATGCAGCCAGCCGTCGTCAGCACCTTGTGGAAGTCATTCTTCCTGCTTTGAAGAAAGGAATCACGGTTCTGTGTGACCGGTATATTGATTCTTCTCTTTCTTATCAAGGATACGCAAGAGGACTTGGAATCAATGAGATCATGTCCATCAATCAATTCGCCATTGATAAAGCAAGGCCAGATCTGACTTTCTTTCTTGACCTTTCTCCGGAAGAAGGACTAAAGCGAATCCAAAGTCAGAGACAGAACGAAATCAACCGTTTAGATCTCGAGGCTCTTGACTTCCACCATAAAGTACACGAAGGATACAGGATTCTCTGTGAGAAGGATCCAGAGCGGATTCTTCGAATCGATGCTAGCAAAAATATTGAAGAAGTCACAATGGATTGCTACCGACATATCCTGTTGAAAAAACAATTAGGCTAACTCAGTGACAAAAGAAATCAGGATGGAAAAGGAACCAAAGCTCTATCGGCTGTTCCTTAATTCCAGAAAAAACAATCGTGTGGCAGGTGCTTATCTGCTCTATGGGCAGAGAAACGCACCTCTGAAGGAAACGGCTAGGTATCTTAGCCAGTCCCTTTCCTGTGAAAGAGATGTTTTCGCATGCAATGAATGTCCATCCTGTCTTCGTTTTCTTAATCATACCCATCCAGACTTTATTCTGATTGACGGAGAAAACAAGACAATTAAGAAAGAAGACATTCATGCCTTAGAGGAAAAGTTCTCCCAGACCGCCTTTGAAAAAGGACATCGTCTGACCTATGTCATCCACTGTGTAGAGAACAGGACAGAGGAAGCTGCGAACGCCATCCTGAAATTCCTGGAAGAGCCAAAATCCGGACAGGTCGCCTTCCTGACAAGCTACAATCCGGATAAAGTACTGAAGACCATCCTTTCCCGTTCTCTTTCTATCCGGGTCGATCCGATTGATCCAAAAGGGTTCCAAACAAAATTAGAAGAAAGAGAATTCGTTTCCGGAAAGAAGAAAATTCATCTTTCTGCTGGAGCTAGCTACATCCTATCCCGTCTTTTCTCGGATGAAGAGGAAGTGCGGAAAAGGATTGAGGAAGACGGTTCTTTCTTAACTGGATACCAGGCTGCAGAAGACTTCTTCACTGCCCTTCCTGCTTCCTTTAACAAGGCAAGTTATGTTTTACTGCTTGAAATCAGTCAGAGGAAAGATAGTGCGTGTTATAATTGGTTATACCTGACCATCAACGAAATCTTTTCTATGGTCCTTCTGGACGAGAAAGATAAAGACAACCCCTTCAACGACATCATACGGGAACTGTCCAAAAAGAAGGAAAACGTCAGGAACGGACAAAAAATCATCAGCGAAGCCCTATCGCTTCGGCAATTGAATCTCAATCCGACACTCGTCGCCGCTAAGCTGAGCTTAGCACTTAAAGGAAAAAGCAAATGACATATCTACTCGGAGTATCTTTTGATTTCAGGGGAAGGAAATACTACCGCTTCCAAGAAGAAGCCAAACCCCATGATAAAGTCGTCATTACCAACGAACACGGAACTTTCGTGGGAGAAGTACTCAAAGTCCGTCTAGCGAGCGAAGAAGAGGAGAAATCAGAGAATTTCGCTTCTCTTTTCCTTCCTGTCATCCGCAAAGCAGATGAACAGGATCTCCGCTTTTTAGGAGAAGCTGAAAAACGGGGAGAGGAAATCTCACGCCGTGCCCAGAAGGAAAGTGACAAGCTCCAGCTAGAAAGGCATATCCTGCGTTCCTACCTCGATCTCTATGACAACAAAGTCGTCATCACCTTTGCATCCGATAAGCGGGTCGACTTCCGTCAGCTTGTCCGCAATCTTTCCGAAGTTTTTAAGATGCGAATCGAATTCCGCCAGATCGGATACCGTGATGAAGTAAAGCTGTTCGGTGCCCTTGGCCCCTGCGGACTCCCGACCTGTTGTTCTTCCTTCAGGAAAGGATTCGATACCATATCCGTCAACAGGGCTAAGAACCAGTTCCTTCCTGTCAACAACAGGAAACTTTCCGGTATCTGCGGAAAGCTCAGGTGCTGTCTGAAATTCGAGGATGAGACCTATTCCAAGCTCCGTCCTCTCTTCCCGAAGATCAATTCCAAGTTCCTTTATGATGGAAAAGACTACAAAGTCTCCGGATTGAATGTCTTCACCGGTTCCATCACTGCCTTCTATGAAGAGGGAGAGGAAAAGAAGCGGAAGATCTATGAAACCTTCACAAAAGAAGAGTTCGAACGCGTCAAGATGGGACTCCCGAAAGAGGATGAGTCCTTGTTACTGAAGGATGTCGATATCAACAGCGGAATCGATCTTTCCGGACACGGAATCAAAGACACGGAGAATAGAATCAACCAGATCAGAACAAACGAAGAACGTCGTCGCATTCAGATGGAGCAGCAAACAAAGCCGGTTCAAAACAAGCGTCCTTCTATCCCAAGCGGCAAGAGCTTTAATAAGAAGCCAAGCAACGGCTTCCATAGCGGAAACAGCAGGAACAAAGGAAATCCGCAGAATCCATCCCGTGGTACAAACACCTTCCAAAGCCGGAAAGGACCTCAGGGAGCTACCCATAGCTTTGGAAACAACAATCCAAGAAGAGGAAATACGAATCGTTCCTTCTCTCATACTTCTACTGGACATCAGTCCGGATTCATCCCGGTTTCCCAGATTACCGATAAATCCATCTTAGATGTAAAGCCAAGTGCAAAGAAAAACGATGAGGATAAAAAATAGCCCTTATACCCGCAAGGAGGAAAAACCGATTGTCCTCCTTGTTTCAACACCGATTGGAAACAAGGAAGACATCACTCTTCGTGCGCTTCGTATCTTCAAGGAAGCAGATATCGTTGCCTGCGAAGATACTAGAAACACGGGTCTTTTATTAGCATCTTATCAAATCAAACCAAAGAGTTTAGTTTCTCTTTATGCTCAGAATGAAAAGAAAGAAGCTGAAAAGCTTGTTGATAAGGTCAGGAAAAACAAGCTGATGCTTGCTTATTGCTCTGATGCTGGTAGGCCCGGCATTTCGGATCCAGGTGCTCTGCTAGTCCAAACCTGTTATGAAAAAGGATGTCCGGTTTCCATTCTACCTGGTGCCACTGCTTCTCTCTCTGCTCTTGTCCTGTCCGGCATTGATTCAGCCGACTTCTCGTTCTTTGGATTCCTTCCTACCAAGAAGGGACAAATCAAATCTTTCCTGACTCCTTTGAAAGACAGAAAAGAATCCTTGATTTTCTATGAATCCCCTAAGAGAGTCAAAGCGACTCTCCAAGTAAGGGAGGAAGTCTTCGGAAAAGACAGAAAGGCAAGTCTGATTCGTGAACTGACTAAGATTCACGAAGAAAGTTCTTTTGGAACCATTGAGGAAATTTCTGCTTCCTTAGGCGATGAAGTCAAAGGAGAGTGTATCCTCATCGTAGACGGAAACAAAGAAGAAAAGGCTTTGAATGAAGCATCCCTGAAGAAAAGAATCAAAGAAAAAAGGAAAGAAGGGAAATCCCTGCTTTCCTTATCGAAAGAACTAAGCACAGAAACGAATATTCCGAAAAATACAATCTATAAACTCGCTTTAGGGAGGAAAAAATAATCTATTTCAGTCCTTCTTCATCCCTCTGCTTATAATGCCTCTTAACCAAGGAATCCATCGGAGCAACCTTATCGATGATAAGCTTTGCAATCTTATCCCTCAAGGAACCCTCAGAATAATCCGCTTCGCAAAGAAAATCAACACGACGTTCATTGAAAAGCCGGGCAGCCGGCTTTTTCTTTTTCTTGTCGTAGACAGCAATCGCATAGCCGCCATTGCTTCTCACGGTCTTCCTGCACGGAACATCCGTTTCACCATCTGCAATATAGATCCTGTTTTCAAAAGGAACCGGTTTATCCTCATCCGGCCTAGACGCATTGACCTTGTTATTCTCTCCAATATCTAATACACCTTTGTTGATACGATAGAGATACTGTGTCTTTGTTGTATAGTTCACAACCGATTTCGGCCAGACTGCTTCTCCGTCGACATAGAAGTATTCGCAGGCGAATACTTCCTTGAAATACGAGAAGAGTTTACTTCCTTCAATGATTTCCCGGTTACCAGAAGAGATGACATAATGCTGGACCTCAACGCCTCTGTCCTGACCATATTTGTTAATTCTCGGGAACCAGTCCTCCACACCGGGAAAGAACTGAATATCCTTTCCAAAATTCTGGAAAGCTTCTCGGGTAATTGGAAGATTCCGTTTCTTGGATTCCAGTAGCCTTAGATACCTATAAGCAAGAAGCGGATCCCTTTTTTCCTTCTTTGTCCTCTCATTTGCAAGACTCCAGAACTCACCGGTCTTAATATCAAGAGAAGGAATAAAAGAATAGTTCTGCCTATCCGTCGTAGAAAGCGTATGATCGAAATCATACACGAAGGCAACAATTGTTTTTTTCGTCATAAATATCATCCTCCGTCAGAAATATCTTTTTTTCATTATAAACGAAAAACAATATGTATTTCAAATTTATGCAAACAGCAATGCTTAAAAAAGTTGTTTTTTTCTGTATCTCCGTTATCTTCATAGATTAAAATAATAACTGGAAAGAGGATCAATCTATGAAAGTCTGCCCGTATTGTCATCATGAGTATCCAGAAGGAAACTGGAATTGTCCGTATTGTCATAAGTATGTTCCGACCAATCTCGTTGGAACCGGACATGCAACACAAGGTGACTTTTCCAAACTAGAAGAAGACAAACAAGTCTCCATTGAGGACCAGGATATCATCCGGGATGATAACCACATTTCCTCTTCTGCGGAAGATAGTGACGATGTCGAACCGGCTCAGCCCTATTCATTCGTTGAACATAATAACGGAGACCGGGACTAACAAATAGAAAGTGAAAAGCCTCCCTTCGCAGAGAGGCTTTTCTGTTGAAATATTATCTCTTTAGCACTTCGGCTTGAATTTCCGAGTCGATTCTACTGCCATAAGCCAACCGGAATAGAGCTTCTCCCTTTCTTCTTTTTTCCTATGAGGATGATAGACTTTTGAGATTTCGTGGTTCTGCTTAATAACGTCCTTTGATTCAAAGAATCCTTGATACAGACCAGCCCTGTATCCAGCTCCTAAAGCGGTCGTCTCCACACATTCCGGAAGAAGAACATCACACTGAAGAATATCTGCTTGGAACTGCATCAATACTGGATTGGAGCTAGCTCCTCCATCCACCTTCAATCCAATCAATTCAATATTCGATTCCCGCTTCCTAGCTTCAATGACATCCTTTGACTGATAAGCAATCGAATCCAAGGTAGCTCGAATAAAATGATACTGGTTTGCGCCTCTGGTCAGTCCAAAGACAGCACCTCTTGCCTCATCGTCCCAATAAGGAGTTCCAAGTCCGACAAAAGCAGGGACGACATAGACACCTGCTGTATCCTCAACCTTTTCAGCAAGTACGGAAGATTCCTTAGAATCGCGGAAGAACTGCCTCTGATCTCTCAGCCATTGGACAATCGCTCCACCCCTAAGAACAGATCCTTCAAATGCATAAACCGGTTTTCCGTTTTCGCTCCAGGCAACCGTAGTAAGAAGACCTTGTTTTGAAATAATCGGTTTATTTCCGATATTCCTCAGCCTGAAGCAGCCCGTTCCATAGGTGTTCTTCAAATCACCCTTATTAAAGCAGCACTGACCAAACAAGGCAGCCTGCTGATCACCGGCAACACCAAGAATATGAGTGTCTTTATCAAAAAATCTTGCAGGACCGAAATCAGACCTGTTGTCTTTTACTTCTGGCAGCCTAGAAGCAGGAATATTCCAGATTTTCAATAGTTCCTCATCCCACTTCCTAGTATGGATATTGAAAAGCCTAGTACGACTTGCATTTGTGACATCGGTATAGTGACAGCAGTCTCCCGTCCTCTTATAAATCAGCCAAGAGTCGACTGTACCAAACCTCAGCTCACCTCTTTCCGCTCTTTCCTGGCCATTTGGAATATGATCCAGAATAAAACGAATCTTGGAAGCAGAGAAATACGGATTCCTTCTTAGTCCTGTTTTCTGTTGAATCAGATCAGTATATTGTGCCCGTTCATCACAAAGTTCTTTTGTCTGCTTCGATTGCCAGACAATCGCATTATAGACAGCTTTCCCTGTTTTCTTATCCCAGACAATCGTGGTCTCACGCTGATTGGTAATACCAATCGCAGCGATGTCCTTAAAACTGCAAGAAGAGACAACCCTTAATTGCCTGATAACATCAATCGTAGAAATCCAGATCGTATCGGGTTCAATTTCCACCCATCCAGGCTTTGGAAAAAGGCAAGAGAACTCACGTTGTGCTTTAAAAGCAATCTTTCCGCTCTTGTCAATTAAGACAGCACGTGTTGATGTCGTTCCCTGATCGATTGATAGAATATATTTTTCCATATTTGTTTTCCTTTCCGCACCATCCTTCTTATTTTAAAACCCCAATAGAAAAAAGAAAACCCTTATTCCAAGGAGTCGGAATAAGGGTTCGTCTTACTTCGAGTTGTATTTCCCTGGATCCTTAGAGGATGGAATCGTGTTTCCATCCTTCGATGTGTGAATTGCCAGTGAGGAATCAACATCTGGAAGAGTGTCATCGAATTTTCACACGAAAATAGAGCTATGGATTCTCAAACATATTTTTGGCATCCTTTTGATTTGTATAAAATAGAAGAAAGTACTAGTTCAAAACCTTTTTTGAAAATCCTGATTTTACGAGAACTTTTGATTAACTACTATCGTTTTAAATGATAAGTATGTTTTTTAATGTACATATTTATCTGTTTTAATATATTTATAGACTCTTGAACATTTTCTTTGTTTATTATTAGTTTTTAAGATATGCTATTTACAGAGGTACACGAACATGAAGCTCCTTCGAGTAGTGGCAAGTAACTTTAAAAATTGCTGTGATAACTTCACCATCGACTTTATGGCGAAATCCAAAAAAACATCGGAAGATAAAGAATATGAGTTACAGCCTATTGCCGATGAACTCTATGTATTCAATACGGTAGCTTTTGTTGGCAAGAATGCTTCTGGAAAGACAACAGCCGTCGATCTCCTTGATTGCTGTTACTCTATTCTTGGTGATTTCTGTTTGGAGAATAAACATTATTCCTATAATGGCATAAAGTTAGAAATCATCTTCTATCACGAAGGATTTATCTATAAATATCGTACCGAACTTGCTGATAGCACGACACTAAATAACAAAGCAAATTTTGTGAGTCAAACGCTAGAAAAAAAGAAATATTACAAGTCAAAAATCAAAAGCATTTATGCAGACGATGATTTTGAACCTGTATCCAATCTTGGCACACTTCCAGAAGACACATCCATTGTCTTCTTTGTCCTACAGAAAAAAGAAACCCGCGCAGTTTATTTTGACTGCAACGGAGAAGGTTCCAACACCTATCAATTGAGGTTTAAAGCACTCCAGAAATACAATATCTCTACCGATATACTCTCGCACATTCTGCGAATCTTCGATGCAAACATCTCTGAAATTTCAAGGAAGGATGAGCATAATTTCTGTTTAAAATTTAGAGATGAAATTAATGAAAATCAAGTCATGTCCGATAAAGAATTAATCTACTTCCTTTCCAGTGGAACAACTAAGGGTATGCTTCTTTATACCTTTATTGCTGCATCTCTCCTAAATGGATTTGATTTAATTATCGATGACATTGAAAACCACTTCCACAAAGCACTCGTTGAGAATATGCTTAGTCTTTATAAAGACAAGTCGGTCAATCGTCACAATGCCACACTGATTTTTACCACGCATTACTGTGAGATTCTAGACTTGTTTAATCGCCAAGACAATATCTGGATTTCCAAAGCAAACGGAAAAGTATCTCTTAGCAATAGGTATAATGTATACGATCTTCGCCCCGAACTACTGAAAAGCAAGCAATTCTATAACAATGCTTTCCAGACTTCAGTTAATTACGAAGATCTGATGAGGCTTAAGAAGGAGCTGATCAACAATGGATAAGGACCGATGATTGACAAGCAGAACACAACGAATCTCGATAATGTTTTGAGTCTCATCTGTTCGCAATGTTTTTTCAGGCTAAGAACGCCGATTTTAAAGTGATTTTTTGATTTTTTAGTGGATAATCATCTCTTTAACTATACATTTTCAAAAATCATTGAAATCAAAGAAATATCGGATTTTTTGGGTTATTTTGCCATTTATCATGCAATACATATATATTTTTAGAGCCGTGCAAAACCACATTTGCATATCACTAAATAGACATTCTATTTTATTTGTCTATTTAATCGCTTTCACAGTTTTTAACAAAAAAGGCTCCTAGATCCTTGGCATATCCAAGGGAAGGAGCCTAATTCTATTGAATAACGGAAAGAGGATTAATATCCCCTATCCCTGTTTCCTGCCGGAGCGGCAGCCGGTGCAGTCGGTTTAGGGATTTCCGTAACGACAGCTTCAGTCGTAATAAATAAGGAAGCAATAGAAGCAGAGTTGACAACAGCAGTACGAGTGACCTTAGTCGGATCGATAATGCCGTTATCCATCCTGTTAATCCACTTGCCAGTCTTGACATCAAAGCCCTTATCATCCTTACGAGCCTTAGCAGCATCAATGACTTCACCAGCATCAAAGCCTGCATTGATGGCCATCTGAGAAAGCGGAGCTACAAGGGCATTGAGGACAACATCGATACCCTTCTGAATATCCGGATCTTCGTCCTTGACCTTACCTTTCAGTTCTTTATAGCACTTCCTGAGAGCGATTCCGCCGCCTTCGACAACACCTTCATCGACAGCAGCAGCAGTAGCATTGATAGCATCCTCTAAACGGAGCTTCTTGTCTTTCCTCTCGGTTTCAGTCAAAGCACCGACGCGGATGACAGCAACACCGGCAGAGAGTTTTGCAATACGCTTCTGAAGGTTCTTCTTGTCATAATCAGAAGTAACTTCAGCAATCTGGCCTTTGAGTTCAGCGACACGAGCAGAAACATCTTCTGCAGAGCCAGCACCATCGATAATAGTAGTATTATCCTTGGTGACTTTGACTTTCTTAGCAGAGCCAAGATCATCTAAGGAGATATCCTTGAGATTCCTGTTGAGGTCTTTGGAATAGAACTTAGCACCAGTCCTGACAGCGATATCCTGGAGAATGTTCTTCTGGTTATCACCGAATTCCGGAGCCTTGACAGCAACAACATTGAAAGTACCACGGAGCTTATTGACAATGAGGGTAGAAGAAACATCATTGTCAATATCATCAGCGATGATTAATAACGGACGATGGGCTTCCACAACAGCCTGTAACCTAGGAAGAATATCCTGTAAGTTCGAGACCTTCTGGTCAGTGACCATGATGTAGGCATTCTCTAAGGTAGCAATCCTCTTTTCAGAATCCGTGACCCTGTAAGGAGAGATATAACCCTTATCGAACTGCCTTCCCTGGACTACATCCAAAGTGGTATCAAAGCCCTTGCCTTCTTCAACAGTGATAACACCATCTTTTCCGACTTTGTCCCTAGCTTCTGCAATCGTCTTTCCAATAGCCTCATCACCGGCAGAAATACCAGCAACAGCAGCAATATCAGCAGAAGTATCAATCTTCTTGCTGTGCTTCAAGAGATAAGCGCCGACTTCATGAGCGGCTTTATCAATACCGGAGCGGACAAGAACCGGGTTTGCACCACGATCCAGGGCCTTGAATCCTTCGTGGATCCTAGCCTGAGCTAAAACCGTTGCAGTGGTGGTTCCATCACCAGCCACATCATTGGTCTTGTTGGCAACCTCATAAACAAGCTTAGCACCTGCATTCTGTTCCTTGTCCTCTAATTCGATTTCACGGGCAATGGTGACACCATCGTTGACGATAATCGGAGATCCATAACCACGGTCAAGGGCAACATTACGTCCCTTAGGACCAAGGGTAAGCTTCACCGTATCAGCTAAGACATCTACGCCCTTGAGCCTATTGTCACGGGCTTCTTTACCATAAGAAACTTTCTTTGCCATAATCAGTAATTCTCCTTTGATAATTAGTCGACAACAGCGAGGATATCTTCATCTCGGATCAGCATGAGCTTCTTTCCGCCTTCCTCGTAATCCGTAGTCGAATATTTCTTATAAATGACTTTCTGACCAACTTTAGCTTCTACGACAATCTTATGTCCTTCTTTATCGGTATAGCCTGGACCAACAGCAATAACGGTAGCAATAGCAGAATCATTATCTGTCTTACTGCTAGCAATGATAATGCTTCCGATTTTCTTTTCTTCCGGAAGTTTTTCTAAGACGACATAATCGCGTAATGGTTTAATCATTTTATTTCCTCCATCACCCTTTCTGTAGGGCCAAGATTAATTATAGGCACGAAATTAGCAATTTCAAGGGCAAAGTGCTAATTCTTTTGATTTAATTTTTAGACCATTGAAAAAGTCCCGTGTTTTCGGGACTTTTTCAATTTATTCTTTAATCTCCGATTGCTTACGAAGAACCTTGGAAATCCTCTTTTTCGGAACCAAGTGAGAGAAAACATGTCCAAGTTTGATTGTAAATCCAGGGACAATCTCAAATTTCCCTTTTAGCCTCTTTTTGACAGCATATTCTCCGACATAAGGGGAAGTCAGAGAATGGATGGTGAACTTTGCATTGGCAACTTTTTCAAAGTTTGTCTTAACCGGTCCTGGGCATAAAACAGAAAGAGTCACTTTGCTCTTAGCATCTTTCAGTTCACGGTAATAGCCATGGGCTAAAGAATAAACAAACGCTTTCGAAGCATAGTAGACATTCCTATAAGGCGCAACGCCAAACGCAGCCGCAGAAGCCGTCCTTAGAACATGTCCCTTATTTTTCTTCTTGAAACGAAGAAGGAAAGACTTTACTAAAATCAAGGTTGCAATATCGTTAAGCTTGAGCCTATTCACTTCCTTATTCAAATCCGTCTTTTCCCTATATCCGATATCACCAAAGCCGGCATTGTTGATAAAGACATCAAAGTCAATGTTCTCTGTATCCTTTAATAAACGATAGCATTCCTCTTCTTTAGAAAGATCATAGGATGCAAAAGTCAGTTTTCCTTCTGGAAACTGTTTTTTCCTATCGGAGAATTCACCCTCTTTCCGGGAAACCACCCTTACTTCATATCCTCTTTTTAATAAACTTAGAGCCCTGTCTTTCCCAATTCCGCCGGTTCCACCGGTAACTAATGCTTTCATTCTTTCTGCCTCCTTTCATCTTCTCTATCTAGAATAGCGAAAAGAAAAGAAGAGTTCAAACAAAAGGATAGTTTTCTGATTCATTCGGATTCAAGTGTCTTCATTTTGCTTCTGTGTTATGTCAATTATCCAAAATATTTTACGCCATGTTTTTTTAAATGCTATACTATATCAAAATGAAAGGCGCAAATCACACGAGCTATGGATTTTATGGATTCTATCAAAGAAAACAGATTTCTTTCTCTTAATTCTCTCTCAAAGAACTACGGAGAGCAGAAAGTACTTTCTGCCCTTTCCTATTCCTTCTATCCGAAAGGACTCTACCTTCTTTTTGGAGAAAACGGATCTGGAAAGTCAACCCTACTGAACATTCTGTCTGGAAAAGAGACGGACTACGAGGGAACAATCTCCTGTTCAGGAGAGGAACTATCTAAGAAGAATAGAGAATCCTTTTCTGACAATTATGTCTCCTATGTTGCACAGGATGCCCTTTTCTTTGAGGACAGGAAGGTAATCGATGACTTCCTTCTCCCTTATGAGAAAAAGGACAAAGAGAAGGCAAAGAAAATCCTTACGGATCTTGGACTAGAAAACGTCCTTAACGAGAAATGCAAGGAACTAAGTGAAGGCGAGAAAGAGCGTCTCTGTTTTGGACAAGCTATCTATGCTGATAAAAAGATTGTTCTTCTAGATGAGATAACTGCAAATCTAGACCCTCTTAGTACAGAGAAGATTCTGAGATATGTTCTTGAACTCTCGAAGAATCGTCTTGTCATCTTTGCTACCCATGATAACAGGCCGGAATGGTTCACAAAAGATGCTTTTATTTTGAAAAGGAAGGATGGAAAGCTGACAGAGGAAAAAGAAGGCGCCTTTGATAATTCAGAGACTACTGTGAAGAAAAAGAAGAGCTTCTATACAAACCCTCTGCTTAGCAGCTTCAAAACAGACAAGAAATTCCATGGTCTTCTTGCTGTTTTCTGTGTCCTTCTCACCATCTTTTCCTTCTGGAGTATCTCTGTTGCAAAATCAACAGAAACCACTACCAGTTTTTCAGATACTGGAGAGGTCAGGACCAAATCACCCTATCAGGAAGCATGCAATCAGGTGTTCCTACAAACAGCACCTGTTCTTCCGACCTTCAACCCACTTCCAGATGAAACAATCGTATATCCAGTGGTCCATGCCAGTTGGTTAAGGGTTAACGAAAACACCAAAACAGGCGGAGAAGACTATAAAATTCCAGGAAAGACCTTCGAAGGAATCTGTATCTACCAAGATAATGATCCAGACAAAGTGAAACTAACAGAAGGAAAATATCCTACCGAGCAATTCGAGTGCATAATTCCTGACATATGTCAGAGGAATAATCCTGAACTTAGAATCGGTTCAAAGATAAAATCACGGGAGCAACAAGGTTCTTTTGAAATTGTCGGCATCTATAAAGCAGAAAATCCGAATACAATCGCACTAAAATACAAAGACTATGATCCAACAGACGCTAATCACATACCGGATCCGGAAGCACGGCTCATCTACGCTTTTAAAACAGAAACAATTTTTTGCGGACAAGGAACCTATCTAAACCAAAGCCGTCTCTTCTTTGTTCCGAACAACAGCAGAAACCAAGAAGCCTTTCTGAGCTCAGACCCTTCACAGTTCATCAATGTTTTCCTTTATGCTCCTATCTGCACCGATAAAAAGACAGGAAAAAGGCTCTTCACTTGGGAGGGATTCACTTACCATTCCTTACGATTAGAACAAATCGGAAAGCTGTTCCTTTGGATATTACCCGGTTTCTTAGTCATCTTCATCTTAGGTTACATAGTCGCAAACCGACGGAAATACATCTTGCTTCGTTTCCTTGGAACATCACGGAAAAAACTGTTGAAAGATAGTTTAATCGGATGCCTAGGCTCCTCTTTCCTTGGCTTTGCTTTTGGTATCCTACTTGGAATCCTAAGTGTTTTCTGCAGGAATCCTTACTACAATAGCCATTTCGGAACAACCGGCCTTACTTTCTTCACTCCTTTTTATTCAAGGTGCTTTGTTTCTCTGATTACCTTTCTCTCTTTTGCACTTCTTTTCACGCTCTCTATCCTGTACTTCCTCCTACCACGAAAGAGGAAAAAAGAAGAAATCAAACGAAAATAAGCCATCAAAAAAGGCAGCTTCTTCTCAGAGGCTGCCTCTTTTAATCTTACTTTAATTCAAGAAGTGCTTTGGCAAGCAGACCACCGACATAGGCGTTATTCTCAATGAGAGCCCTATTGGTTTCAAGAGATTTGCCGCCGGTAAGTCCGACAAGCTTGGATAAGAGGTAAGGAGTGACTTTCTTGCCAGTAACGTGATCTTTCTCCATCCTAGCAAGAGCTTCTTCAATCTTGCCTTCCATCCTATCGGCATCCAAGGAATACTTTTCCGGGCAAGGATTGACGATTAAAGAACCTTGCTTGAGTCCTAAGACATCAGAGGTATGGAGGATACGGGCAAGCTCCTCAGCACTATCAGCATGGATATCAAGCGGATATTTGCTAGTGGAAGTGTAGAAGAGAGGCCTCTTATCGGTCTTATAGCCGATAACCGGAATGCCTTTCGTCTCTAAGTATTCAAGGGTACGAGGAATATCAAGGATAGCCTTCGGACCAGCGCAGATGACATTAACATCCGTTTTAGAGAATTCCTCTAAGTCAGCAGAGACATCCCTAGTCTCATTGAATCCACGATGGACACCACCGATACCGCCAGTAGAGAAGACACGGATATGGGCAAGATGAGCTAAGATCATCGTAGCTGCGACAGTGGTAGAACCATTCAGGCCCTTCTCGATGACATAAGGAAGGTCACGACGGGAAACCTTGACGGCATTCCTAGTCTTGCCTAAATACTCGATTTCATCTTTGGTAAGACCAATCTTGATCTGTCCATTGATGATACCAATCGTATACGGCTCACCACCGGCACGGCGGATTTCCTCTTCGCATTTTAGAGCGCATTCCACATTCTGCGGATACGGCCTGCCATGGGTCAAGACAGTTGTTTCAAGAGCAACAGCAGGACGAGAAGAAAGATCCGGAATCTGCTTAATCATCTCTTCGATTTTCATTTTCGGTTCTCCTTATTTTTCTTCAATATGATAAACCATTTCGTGTGAATAGAGTTTACCTTTTACTAAAACAAGATTCGACCTAAGCGGGAAAGTCTCCGGCTCAATGGCAATGCCTCGACGGTCTTTTGTCCGTAATTCATCGCTATTGGAGAAGTCAATCGGGGTATGGGAAGTGTCGACATAGAAGTTGACAGCTTCGAAATCCGTATCGACCTTTAAACGATAATGCTCGTCTTCGACAACAATACGTTCCTCTCCCTCTTTCAGAAGATAGGTATGATCCAAGGTTCCGATTTCCGGAATTTCTTTTTTCCTATCATCGAGTTTCTTTCCAAGATTCGGATTGTCATTGAAGTCCAGGTAGGATGGGATTTCCTCCCTTCCGACAACAAGCTCTGTACCTTTCCTGAATCGTCCGATTCTCTTTGCCTTGACTTGAAGATGATAAGAAGATACATCTTTGCTGTCAGGGAAAAGCCAATACCTATGATTGGATAAGGAAACCAAGGTATCTTTATCAGAAACAGCATTCAAACGAATACGGAAATCGTTTTTCCCGTTTTTCAAGAAAGAATAGTAGACATGGACGAGAAGATTACCCGGGAATCCGTTTTCACCATCTTTCGATAGATAAGTGAATACAATTCCCTTTTCCTCATCATTCTCGAATTCCTCTCCTTTGAATTCCTTAAAGGAAAGAGAAGAGGTATAACCGGCATGCAGACAGATATGCTGACCATCTCCGGGAAGAGAATAATATTTTCCGTCAATCAGAACTTCATCTGGAACACGTCCGGCTACACGGCCAAGCGTCTTTCCATAGAATTGGTTCTGAGAAAAATAGACCTCATCGTCTTTGATTGTCAAAATAAGCGGTCTGCCTTTAAGCGTCAGAGAACGGACACCGGCACCAAAGGAAGAAAAAGTTCCTTTGAGTCCATTGCCGTTATCAAGCTGAAAGAACCGGTTGGGCATTTCTATACCTGTTATTTTGTCTCCGGAGCAGCAGGACGGACTGCTTCAGCAGTCAGCTTGCCATCCTTGAAGGCTTTATAACGGAGATCAAGGGAATCCGCAAAGAAGTTGCAGATCTTATTGTTGAATTCTTCCGGTTTATCCTTCCTGTACTGCTGAACCTTTTCAGCAGCAGCCTTCTGGGCATCATCCCAAGCCTGGGATAAGGAAAGACGTCCGGTGACAATATCCTGGATGAACCTTAAGCCTTGCTTCGGATCCTTTTCCTGGACAAAGAAAGCGAAACGGTTTCCACTTTCTAAGTCGTCATAGCAGAAGTTAGAAACATAATCGACCTTAGTGCCATCCTGCTGATTGAAGGTAACACGTCCACGGGTGTCATGATCCGTTAAGGCCTTAGCACCATCTGCAATGGTACGATAAGAAGGAAGAACACGGGCCTGGAGAAGCTCTGTGATCCTGTTGACACGGTCACGGAGTTTGCCTTCGTTATCGATAATCAAACGGATATGTTTGCTATCCGGAGTGACAGAGAACAGATACTGTCCGGCGAAAGAAGTAGCAACACAGGCAACGAAGAAGACACGGCTGACATAATCGAAGTACCGATACCTTTCAACCATCGTGACATTTCGTCCGGTGGTAGATTTCAGTTTGACTTCGACTCCATTATCCGGAAGACGGTTCTCTAAGAGAATCTCGTATTCATTGCTTTCTTCGATAGCCGGAGGAACAAGCTTCCTGGTCGGCTTAATTTCACTATTGAAGTGATGAGTAAGGTTAACAGCGTTCTGGATATCCGGATTTTCCTTGACGTTTCCTTCCTTATCAAGGACAAAAATACGATAAACAAGGAGTGGCCTATCGGATCCAAGGACGTAGCAGATTGTCGTTCCGTCCGTCTGCTCTTCCTTATAAATCAAATCCCTCTTCGCATGTTTCTTGAAAACAAAATTATCGGCAGTCTTATCTGCTTCTTCTTGAATCTTCGCTAATAATTCTTCATCTGTCATATCAATGATACCTCGCTTTGATGAACAACACACAACTATAACTATTATAAGGTTATCTCTTGTGGTTTTCTACTCTAAAAAGGGCTACCAAAAGAGAAAACAAGGGAAAAACCGCTAATCTTTGATTTGGAAATCGATTTCACCAGCCCCGTTTGCTTTCAGATACTTGTTGCACTTCTTAAAACAATCCGAGCAGAAGAAGCCTCGGTTCGCCGATAAAGGAGACGGATGGCTGGTCTTGATAATACAGGCTTTCGGATTCTTAATCCTTTCCGCTTTGCTCTGGGCATATTTGCCCCAGAGCAGATAGACAATCGGTCTATCAAAAGTATCAATCCTCTTAATCCTATCATCCGTAAAGATCTGCCATCCAAGCCTGGAATGGCTGTTTGGCTCTCCTTCCGTGACCGTCAAAGAAGCATTGAGAAGCAATACGCCTTGTTTTGCCCAGTCATCCAAGCATCCGTTCTTAGGAATCGGATATCCGTATTCATAGAACAGTTCCTTATAGATATTAATCAAGGATTTTGGAAGAGCCGTATTCGGATTCACAGAGAAAGCAAGTCCGTTTGCCTGTCCTGGATTATAGTAAGGATCCTGTCCGATGATGACACAGCGGATGTTGCTAGGAGAAGTAAGCTCCAAGGCATGGAAGACCTTGTTATAAGGTGGAAAGACCGTTTCTGTCCTATAGAGATCACTGACCTGCTCAACGAGTTCCTGATAATAAGGCTTCTCTTTTTCCTGTTGCAGAAGCGAATTCCATTCTCCTGGAAACAAGCTCAGACTGTTTTTAATCTCTTCCTTCGTCATGTTTTTCCTCTTCCTTTGATTCCAGCTCATTCTTTTTCTTCTCGAAATCAAGGATATCCTTAATTAAAGAATACCCTAAGACAATTACTGCAATACCAGCTAAGGGAATCGGTATCACCGCATAGATCTTCCAATGGTAGATATAAGCTAACGCAAAAGAAGCAGCCAGCAAAACCAAGGCGCCAAGAAACGCCCAGACAGAAGGATGTTCTTGTAATCTGAATTTCATGTTTCTCTCCTCACTGCTTTCATTATATCGAAGCAGAGAAAGAAGAGAAAAAGAAAAGAGGCAAACTGCCTCTTTCTATACTACTTCTTATTGTTGAACCACTGGGTCTGGATGAAATCCAGAGTATCGTCAAGATTTTCTTCTTCCCTCGTTGCAATAGCAAAGAGATAAGAAGGCATCGGAAGAGATTTCTGTTCATCGAACTCAATCTCAGATCCGAGTTCTCCGTTTCCTTTGACGATATAGTATTTGTTATCGGCAAGAACAAGTACTTTGCCGCCTTTCGTCCTAACAACATTGCCCTTAGTCATAAATCAAATCCTCCATGATAAGAAACAGGTAATTCCTATTCCACTTCTATTATAGTTGAGAAATCAGAAAGACAAAAGTTCTTATTCTCAGTTTTGTACTGAAAACGATAACATACATCTCGTTCTTTATAGTCTTTTGTCTTGTTCTTTCATAAGAGACTTATAGTTTGTTACGAAATATACAAGAAGAAGGAAAAATTCGATGATAATCAGAAACGATATTGAGTAGAACATAATAGGATTTACGACGCTAGCGTAATCTATTCCGAAAGCTTCCCCAACGCTTATATCGCCGAATCTTTTCAAGAAAATAAATTGATTGGAGAGTTTCGTAAACCATGTAAAATACAAAATAACCGAGACAAGAAAAGCAGGCAAAACAGGAAGAAGAGATTGTAGGAAGGAATACAGTTTTCTTTTTTTGCAGCCTTGGTAGAAAAGAACATTATTGCGTTCCTTGATATAAGCTTTTTCTTTCGGATAAGAGAAGATAAAGAGAAGAACATAACCAAGTAAGCAGACACCAAAAGCAAAATAGAAGAATATCCTCTGGTCTTTACCTAAATAAGAATAGTCTTCAATGATATCAAGCGGTTCTAATGCGCTTTCGTTGACTTTGGAATAGTCTTCTTTCGATAAGACAAAAGACAGCAGATGATTATCGTTTTCTTTTCCTTGATGCAAAAGGATGTCCTGATAGAGACGAATTCCTACTTTTCCGTATTGTCCAGTACCTTCCTCTGTTGTTTGCTTCTTACCATATCCTGGAATCCTGACATCCGTTCCTTTTTTCACAACTGGAAAAGAAAGAACATCTGGATGTTCGGTATCTAAAACAATGCTCTTCTGATAGGACAAAGCGGAACTAATTGTCCTTTGAATCAGAGAAGAACTCAGGGTATAATCCAAAGTAGCCAAAGGATTAAAGATTTCCAAAAAATCTCCATTAACAAAATGAAGACGCTCCCTTCCCTGTTCTAATATTCGATTGAAAAAAGGAAGAGACAAGGCAAGAAGAGTTGTGTTATTGCTATCTTGCCCGATATTTTTCATAACACGTGCTATTTCCTGCACAGACATCCTTTCCTGATAAGAGGGATCCTCTTCTGTGATTTTGCGGAACGAAACGGGGTTTCCATCATATTCAAGAACAGAGTATTTCGTAAATGCAGAGCCTTTGTTATCATCCTGAGCAAAGAAAAGAATCTCGTCATCTGAAACGAAAGAAGAGGAAAAGAACAGATACTGATTATTTTCCCATGTTTCTTTCCTAATCTTATGAAAAGAAGGAGAACTTTGAATCTTATCTTCCCTTTTTCTCGAAAGATAACAGTTCTCTTTCCTAGTGAGGCGGAAAGAGGTATAGGGATTGGAATCCATAGAAATACGATTTTGTTTCACCTGTGAATTACAATCCGTAAAAGACAGAGCCAAGGCAAAGAAAACACAAGATAAAGAGAAAAGTAAAGTTTTAACGAAAAAGAGGCTTCCGTTTTTCTTAACAAGGTGAGAAAAGACAGAATGGAAGCGAGCAGAGCAGACACTCTTAGCTGTCTGATTTATTTCAGAATCCGATTGATTCCCTTCTATTCTGATATTTCCATCATCTGAAAAAGAAATCAACCTATCCGGGACAATCTCAAGAGTAGAATCATGATTAATCAGAACAACCGCTTTTTCTTTTCTAAGATCATCAATATATTTCCGCAGAGTCTCTTTGGACTTCTTATCCAAAGAAGAAAAAGGCTCATCAAAATAATAGCAGTCTGCATTCTTTAAAAGACAGAAGATAATTTCCGCTTTCTGTCTCTCCCCACCAGAGAGAGACAGAATCGGAGTATCAAAATAAGATTCAAAGGAAAAAGAAGTAAGAAGAGCATCAAGTTTCTCTTTATCATAATCTTTATTGAAAATGAAAAGATTCTTCTTTAAGGAGAAAACAGAAAAGAGGGAATCATCCCTTCCACAATAGGAAAAAGAAGAGAAAGGAACTACAGTTCCCTTAGCTGGTTTTTCCTTTCCCATCCTGATTTTCCTTAGTGTTGTCTTACCACACCCGGATTTTCCTTTAAGAACAAGCAGTCCTTTCGAAAAAGAAAAAGTTAATGAAGAAAAAAGAGTTCTGTTTCCGAATGACTTAGAAATATCTTTGACTTTCATTTTGTCTTCAGTTGATTTATTTCTTTCGACCTATCCATTTTAACCAAAATAAAACGATCTAGAACAAAAAACACGATTGTAAGAAGGAAGACACCTGCCATACAAATCCAAAATGGAAGATAGGAGTGAGCAAAATAATACCTATTCCTAGAAGTCGAAAGTCGAGATACGAAAACCCTATTAATAACCGCAAGAACAATTTCAGAAATTGCAAAAGAAATCAAAACAATAAGCAAAAAACCAGAAAAATGAAGAAAGACATCTTCTTGAATCAAAGATTTTTCCTTATAGCCCATGCTTCGAAGAAGAAGATATTTTCTTTTATTTCGGAAGATAAATGAAATCATCCTAATCAGTGCAATTAAAGTACAAGAAATCATCAACGGAACACCAAAAATAGAGAAGTCCGCCATTCTGCTGAATTTGTTGAATGCTGGGTGTCCATCCTTATCAACAGGTAAAACAAATGTGAAAGAATCTTTATTCGTCTCTATAAGATCTACATTCACTTGATTCCTATGTCTTTTCCTAAAAGCTCTGTTTTGATCCGTATTCAATAAAAAATACGTCCCATAAGTGGCATCTTTTTCTGACAAAGAATCTTTGACACTAATCCTAGTATCCTGCCTGAAGAAATAAAAAAGTCTTGCATGACCATTAAGAGAATATCCGTTCTGAATAAGATTGATTGCGGTAGTATCAAGTTCGTTAAACTCCCGTCCCTTATAGATTCCAACGACTTTCAAGTTGTACATATGAATATTCTCTTGGAAATCATTCTGTATTCTTTCAAATAAGGCTTCTTTTGAAAATCCTGGTTCCTTCTTTTTATAAAAATAATAGGTATAGTCAGAAACAAGAACCTCATTCTCATTTTCTGGAAAACGTCCAAGCGGATTGTTATCTTCTACGGCTAATGAAATATTGTAATCTTGAAAAGAAGAGTTAGTTGGCTTATAAGCAATTGTGCCAGAACTAGATCCAATGTCTGGATCTGTGCACGAGATATTACTGTTATAAGCAAAGAAATATTCGTTTGGAATTAGTTCTGGTTTTTCATCATCATCATGGTTTTCTTGCCAAAAATAAAAAAACGCGGGGGAATATTCTAAGTAGGTCTCCGTTGTAATTTTTTGAGCGTAAGGGTTATTTCCTAAATTCCCAATAATATCATGGAAAGAATTCAATAGCCTCCCACAAGTAAGAAAAATAGCACTAAGAATCGATAGAGTAAGATAATATGCTCTATTTCGGAAGAATCCTTTATTCAGCCATCCTTTTCTTTTATACTCAGATTTGTTATTTCTATTTTCACTTTTAATAATGGATGGAGATTCAATTATTTTTCCATTCTCAAATCGGATACATTCTGAAGAATCAGACAGAGAACTATTTTCATGTGTCACAAACAACACTAAAGAAGCCTTAGCCAATTCCCGAATGCAGCCCTCAATAATATTTGTGCTTTCACTATCTAAGTTTGAGGTAATTTCATCAAGCAAAAGAATTGGTCGGTGTTCATAAAGGACACGACAAAAGCTAAGTCTTTGCTTTTCACCAGAGGACAGTTGACTTGCTTTCTGATTTGCGAGTTTATCCAATTGAACCTGCTTCAGGCATTCCCTAGCCTTATCCTTATCTGGATTATAGAAAGGAAGCAAAACGTTCTCTAAACAGGAAAGTTCAGGAAACACAAGCGAATTCTGATGAACAAAATGAATCTGACTTTGCTGGAACTGAAGTAATTCCTTATTCATAAGAGTTTTCTCATCCACAACAAGAGATAAACTCTCCGGCTTAATCCTACCAGCAAACACTTCTAAAAACGTACTCTTGCCAGATCCGTTTTTTCCTCCAATCAAAAACAATCCAGAGTCCGGAAGGGACAGTTCATTTACCGAAAGACAAAAGGCAGAACCAAATTGAAGCTTTAGATTTTCTATTTTAATCATAGTGATTTTGTTTTGCTTTCTTGATAATAATCAACCTTTTTTTGTAGAGCAAGGCAAAACAAAAAGTCCAGTCCTACCGACGGCACATAATAAACTCCTAAGCTTAGATTTCATAAATTTTCTCCTATTTGTTATTATTGTAGTTAATAGAATTTTGAACATCAATTTATTTTTAACTTTTTTGCCAATATGAATCCAATTTCTGCAATACATGTCATAGTTCTCTAATTCAGATTCTTTAAACATAACACGAAGCATCTAGTTTTTTCATTTAGTACTTAAGTTCTATGCTATACTTTAGTAATTGTGTGAGGCACATCATCATGTATCAAGAATTACAAAAAGGCTGGATTGAAGTTATCTGTGGACCAAGGTTTGCTGGAAAAAGCGAAGAACTGATTCGAAGAGTGAAAACCTTATCCTATGCAAATCAGAAAATCATGGCATTCAAACCCGCCATCGATAATCGCTACGATAAAACAGCTATCGCATCACACAATGGTGCAAAATGGGAAGCTTATGCCGTAAAAACAGTCGATGACATTGCAAAAACCGTCACGAAAGACACCCAAGTCGTTGCCATCGATGAAGTTCAGTTTTTCGGTGAAGATGTAGCAGATCTCTGTAATCATTTCGCAAACAGGGGTAGGCGTGTCATCGTTGCCGGATTAGACATGGATTTCCGTGGAGAGCCATTTGGTCCCATGCCAAAGCTCTTGGCACAGGCAGAAATTGTAACAAAACTGACTGCAGCTTGTACGGTCTGTGGTTGTGCTGCGACACGGACGCAGCGTCTCGTAAACGGATCTCCTGCCCACTATACAGATCCCGTTATCATGGTTGGAGCAAAAGAATCCTACGAAGCACGCTGCCGGAAACATCATCAGGTACCGGGAAAACCAGAGGATAAATTCGAATGTTAGTAAAAAAGCCTAAGAAAACAGAAGAGACGACTGAAATCGATAGGCTCAATCCTCTTTCGGATGAGCTCAGTCAGAACCCAGCTGAGGTCAAACCAGGTCTAGACATAAAGCAAATTCCACAGGAAGTAGAACGCTACAATCCGGATTTAAACAGGGGTCTGACCAATGAGCAGGTCTTTAAACGCAGGAATGATCCACATCATCTCGTGAATAGTGTTAAGGACAATTCCAAGACGGTCTGGCAGATTATCCGAGAGAACGTCTTCACTTTTTTCAATAGGCTTCTTATTGCTATTGCAATTGCACTCATTGTAGTTGGACATTGGCAGGAGCTTACCTTTCTAGCTATCGCTATCGTCAACACTTTGATTGGTATTATCCAAGAGCTGAAAGCAAAGAAAACAATTGCAAAACTCAAACTGATTTCCAGTGAAAGCGTTAAGGTCATCCGCTCTGGAAAAGAATCCGGAATCAATATCAATGATCTTGTCTTAGACGATATTTATGAAATTAAGAACGGAGATCAAGTCCCAACGGATTCCGTTGTCAGGGATGGAAAAATCGAAGTCAATGAATCCTTGCTGACAGGTGAATCCCTTCCGATCAAGAAACGGATAGGCGATAAGATATTCGCTGGCTCCTTTGTTGTCTCTGGCTCCTGCAAGGCACAAGCTGTTTTAGTCGGTGAATACAACTATGCTTCTTCGATTCAGAACAAAGCAAAAATCAGGAACAAACCAAAATCCGAGCTTCTTCGTTCCTTGAACTCCATTATTAAGGTCATCTCCTTGATTATCATTCCTCTTGGAATCTTGACGTTCGTCACTCAGTTTTTAAACAATTCCCATCAAGGCCTCGATGCCTGGAACTTAGTCGGAAACACAATTTCCGCAACAGCCGGAAGTATGGTCGGAAGGATTCCAGCCGGAAGGTACCTGCTTGTCTCTGTCGCCTTAGCAAGTTCCGTTGTCCATCTTTCCAAGAAGAACAGGATGGTCCAAGACATCTATTCTGTAGAGAGGCTGGCCCGTGCCAATACACTCTGCCTAGATAAGACTGGAACTTTGACCGATGGTACAAGGAAAGTCGATGAAAGGCTCCTGATTGACGGAACCTACAATAGGGAGGATCTTGTCGGCTCTTATCTCAGCGCATTCCAGGAAAACAACCAGACTTCCATTGCTCTCTCCCAGCGCTTCCCGCTGAAGAACACTTACACAAGTATCAATAAGCTTCCGTTCTCCTCTTCCCGTAAATATTCTGCCGTTGAATTCAAGGATATCGGCACCTTCATTCTCGGAGCCCCAGAATACCTTTACAAAGGAAGAGATAAAACAAGGACCTCCTATATTGAAAAGAAACAGCAAGAAGGATATCGTGTCGTCAGGATCTGCAAAGTCGATGGCCAAATCAGGGAAGACGGCGTCAAAGGAAAGATTTCTCCGATTGCTGTTTTCACTCTAGAAGATCACATCCGTGAACAGGCTCCAGAAACCATTAAATGGTTTACGGATAATGGAGTCGATATCAAAATCATCTCTGGTGATAACCCTCTGACAGCGAGTGAGATTGCAAAGAAATGCAAAGTCCCAAACGCGGAAAAGTGTGTCTCCTTAGAAGGACTATCCGATATCGAAGTATCCCAGATTGTCGATAAATATACTGTCTTCGGACGTGTCACTCCGGAACAGAAGGCCTTGATTATTCAAACATTGAAGAAGCAAGGAAAAACTGTCGGAAGGACAGGCGATGGTGTCAATGACATCTTAGCAAGGAAAACAGCGGATTGTTCTGTTGCCATGGCAAATGGATCTTCTGCAGCACGGAATGCAGCCCACAGGGTTCTCCTTGACTCGAACTTTGCTTCTAGGCCGGCAGCTGTCGGAGAAGGACGCCGTGCTGTCAATAACGTCCAGCGCTCTAGCGCTTTATATCTGAGGAAGACAAGGTTCACAATTATCTTCACTATCGTCGTCTTATTCACCTATGTCAATAACGGACATGGTATCGATTATCCGTTCACTACAAAGAATAGGTTGATTCTAGAATCCGTCTGTATCGGCCTCTCTTCCTTATTCCTTGCCCTTCAGAAGAACGAAAGCGTGATTACCGGTCACTTCACTCGGAACACACTCCAACGTGCGATTCCAGCAGCTATCTTAATGGTAGTGGTTCTTAGTTTGAATTACATTCTTGCCTATTCCAGTAATTTCTTAGAGCTGGAATGGAACACAAATGGTATCAGGACAAGCAATAGCCAGTTCAGGTTCACAACATTCAACGTATTGTCTCTTGCCATTGTCGGTCTATCCATGTCTTTCAATTGCTTCTCTCCAATGGTACCTTTGAAAGAACATTGGTATCGTGGGTTAAGGTTCTTCATTGTATTTGTCGTCTTCAACTTTGCCGTCTTTGTTCTTCCGTTTATTCCGACTGGTGATTCCAATAGGGCTGTTTCTCTCATCGGAATCGACTTCCGCTACAGGAGCAAGACAAGGTGGCTAAGGTTAGGTATCTATGGTGCAGGATCTATTTCCTGGATCAAGGCTCTCAGGTACGTTTTCAACTTTAACTTCAAAGAAAAGAAATCAGTTCCAGAAAAGAAAGATAAATGAGTTCTTCTCTGATTTACGGAGCGATTATCGGCGATATCTATGGTTCCGCCTATGAATTCTCCTCTCATCCAAACGAAAAAGCCCCCTCCCTTCATTCCCCTCTCTTATTCGATAACAGGGATTATACCGATGACACAGTAAGGACAAGGGCGGTTCTCTCCGCACTGGAACACAAAACAGACATCGCCTCTACAAGGCGCTCTTTTGCCAAGAAATATCCTCCCAAAAAAGGTGGATTCGGAAGCAGATTCCAAGAATGGCTAGATCATCCTAGTAGGGGTCCTTATCATTCCTATGGAAACGGAGCAGGCAGGCGGATATCGCCTGCCAGCTACTTTTCCTCTTCCTTAGAAGAGTGTGACCAGCTTGCCTTTTTCATTACTTCTCTGACTCATGATTCCAAAGAAGGAATCAAGGCAGGATGCCTCATTGCAGATTTGATTTATCTCGCATTAAACGGATACAGCAAAGAACAAAGGAAAGACTTTGCACTTTCCTATTATCCTTGTTTTCTTTCCTTCCAGTTTGATGTTCTGCACGAAACCTATATTCATACCGCTAAAGCAGAAGACAGCGTCCCAGAGGCTTTATTCTGTTTCTTCCAGACCCATAGTTTCCGAGAATGTCTTCATAGTGTCTGCTATATCGGAGGAGATGCCGATACCATCGGAGCCAGGAGCCTTAGCATAGCATCCGCCTATTACAAATCCATTCCACAAGAATATCTTTCCTTTGCAGACTCCAAGCTTCCAAAAGAATTTATTTCTTTATTAAGACAAGCACCTTGTAAAACAAAGGAAACAAGTCCGCTTCCGATAGCAGAAAGAATAAAAAGACTCCCTTCTTACTTAAAAGCGGTAAAAGAAAGCTGATTCTTCCTATTTCTAGACAAGAAAGCAAAAAATTCCTTGCATTAGAAAAAGCAAAGCGATATAATTCCGAGTTTGACACTTCCGTAGACTGAAAAAGGCCGGAAAGCCCGTTGT
>ERZ1034669.130-NODE-130-length-34635-cov-33.552834_pt1 | contig 34635 bp, 38 predicted proteins | sample MGYA00520705_ERZ1034669 | MGnify/ENA primary metagenome ERZ1034669 (study PRJEB33766, sample SAMN09781766) | gut metagenome | biome: gut microbiome | host: Homo sapiens | place: Madagascar | study: EMG produced TPA metagenomics assembly of the PRJNA485056 data... | reverse complement strand
CGTGATGTTGACCCTAAGGAGTTGGTGAAGCAGATAGATGGCGAGGTGGAGTACTTCCATGCCAGCCCAGTCTGCAAGAACTACTCTCAGGCGAAGAGTAATCACGCTGAGGTGGAACTTGACAAGGAGACTGCTGCAAGTACTGCCGAGTTCATCAATGCTATCAAGCCAAAGGTGGTGACCATTGAAAACGTGAAGGGATATAAGGATTCAGATGCCATGAAGACTATTACCGATGCTCTGGATGCAAATGGCTATACTTGGGATGCAGATGTGTATAACGCTGCTGACTATGGCGGCTACACCAACCGAGAGAGATTGATTGTCCGTGCGGTTCGTGATGGTAAACTCCCTGAAAAGCCAAAGAAGATGGCACACAAGAACGGATGGTATGAAGCTGTGGCTGATATTATCCCGACCCTGAATGAGAAGAAGAATGGTGTGGCTCCTTGGATGGATATTCGCTTGAAGGCTGATGGCGTTGACTGGAGAAATATAGACAAGCCATTGTACGTGATGGGTAGTGCCTATGCTGACGGAAAGATTCCTCATGCCTTCGCTGATGAACTGCTGCCAACACTCCGAACCAAGAGCGGTGACGTGATTGTGATGCCTGACGGCAAGGTATATCGTGCCATGGGAAGAGTGCTCGCAAGAGTATCAGGAGTGAGCGATGATTACAAGATGCCATTCTCCGAGAACCTGAGCCATACCATCATCGGCAACGGAATCCCTACCCAGTTGACCGAACATGTTATTGCTCCTCTGCTTACTGGTTCTGACCCTAAGTTTAGCATCCGTACCTATCACGGCACTGGTGCTAGCTTTGACAAGTTCGATTTATCTCATGCCTTGGAAGGCGAGGGAAGTGAGAGCTTCGGGCATGGTGTGTATGTTACCAACTCTAGCAAGATTGGACGTGAGTATGCCCAGAGAGCAAAGAATAGAAAGATGGAAGACCTCTATAAAAATATGCGCTACCCTGATGGGGTGAAGGGCGATATTTTCAAGAGAAGAGTCTTCGGTGAAATGGTGAACGATGTGGCAACTGGCGGTAGTGTGGCAAGTGCCAAGGAGTTTGCCAAGAAACGTGTCGGTGCTGATGCCAATGATATTCAGCGTACCCTTGAAAACTTGAAAGATAGAGAGAAGGGTACAGAGTACGAGCAGAACTTGAAGGATAGACTTGCAGAGTATAAGGAAGGTTTGAAGTGGATTGATTCCCTTGATGAAGACTATCTGACCCAAGGGAACGCTAACAGATACGATGTGGATATTCCTGATGATAACGGAAGTAACTATCTGGATTGGGAAGGAATTATTCCTGATTCCTTGGATAAGCAGAAGGTGGCAGAGGATGCCTATAAGGTAGTATCTGATAATCAAGGTTTCAATGATTTCAAGGCTACTCCTCTTAATGATTTCATTGCTCATACATTAAAGACTTATGTCAATACAACTGATGTGGCTGGAAGGGTTGAGAAATTGAAATCAGATATTAAGGATGTAATTGAGAATTATGTGGCAGATGATGATGTTCTTGCTTTAAACGAGTATTTGAAGGATGCTACTCCTGATGATGTTCTTGCTACCATCTGGTACAACGACCTTGTTAGAGATATTAAGGATGCTGACCTTGGAGAAGAACTTTACAGAAAGTTGAGTACTTATGTAGGCGATAATGCCGCTAGTCAGATACTTTCGGATAATGGTCTTGTTGGTATTAAATACCCTGCTGGAATGATTCATGGCGGTGCCAAGGAAGGCGATTACAACTACGTGATATTCGATGAGAACAATGCCAATATCGTGGGTAATACCCGATTCTCCTTGCGCTATGACCAGTTTGAGCATGACCTGAACCAGTGGAAGAAGGATAATAATCTGCCTAAGGATGCTCAGAGGCCAACCATCCCACAACGCAACGCTGGAGAGAGTGCCGTTGACTTCCTGAGGAGAGTGGACGAGTACCGAAAGCAGATGGCTTTATGGAAGACTGCTCCAACCTACGAGCAGCATCTTCTGAGTGATGATACTGCCCTTGGAGAGTTCAACCGAGAGTTGCAGCGTGGTTCTGTGCTCAAACGTATCGCCTTCCAAGATAGTATGCTGGCTATCCGTAAGGCTCAGGAAGCTATCATGAAGGAAGTGGGTGTTGACCGCCTGAATATGGCTGAGGATGCCTATACTGCCGAGAACCGCAGTCATGGCAAGGGAAAGAACGAGTTTGAGGAGTACAACAATGAGTTCTTGCAGCCATTGAGAAAGGCTTATCATCAGATGAAGAAGATACTGGGTGACAGCTATGATAATGTCCGTATCTACATGATGGCTAAGCATGGCTTGGAGCGTGATGCCCAGATGGCTTTCAAGAAGTCACTGGATGCTGACTTTGAGGACGTGGCTCAGAGAAGTGCGGCATACAGGGCTTACAAGGGCGATATGAACCGTATTACCAATGATAGCGATTTGGAGTTTGGCAGAGTAGATTTCAATACTTGGAGACAGAGAGATAACGCTCTCAGAACGAAATACTCTCCTTCCTATATGGACTATCGTTACGATGAGAATGGTATCGCCTACGATTACTCAGGCTTGTCGGCTCTCTTCGGTGGCTCAGACTTTGAGGAAGCTGCCCACAAACTGGTAAGGGATATTGAGAGTAGTCATGTGGCTGAGGTGCAAGACCTCTGGAACGCTACGAATGCGGCTACAAAGAAGATTCTCCGTGATGGCTATAAGGCTGGCATGATGAGCAAAGATACTTATCTGTATGTGCGTGATATGTATAGCCATTATATACCTCTCCGTGGATGGGATGGCACTACTGCCGACCAAGTATGGGACTATGTAGGTGGCGGCAAGGGTGCGTTCAATCAGACCTTGAAGACGGCACACGGACGAACCTCTATCGCTAATGACCCTATCGCTTACATCGAGAATATGGCAGAGAGCGGAATCCTGCTGAACAACAAGAACTGGGTGAAGCAACACCTGATGCTCTTGGCTCAGAATCATCCTACTTCCCTGCTGACCCTGAGCAAGGCTTGGTACGTGAAGAGTACGGATGTCAACGGCAACGAAGAGTGGATTCCTGCTACACCTCAGATTACTTCTCAGATGAATAGCAATCAGGTGAAGGCTGCCATTGATGCTTTCGAGCAGAATATGGAGCAGATGGCTCAGACTGGCGATGCTACCCAGCAGAGAGACGGATTGAACATAGCCTATCCTCAGACTCATAGCGAGGAGAGAGAACATGAGGTGCGAGTGATGAAGGATGGCGAGGAATATGTTATCTATGTGAATGGAGACCCGCAGTTGGCTCAGGCGATGAACAATACCAGAGCACACCGAGTAAGAGAGATTCAGAGCGGCAAACTGGATAGGGCTGCTGCTTGGTTGGGCAGAAAGATGGCTGCTGCCTACACCAGTCTTTCACCTCTCTTCATCCCTTCCAACTACTTCCGAGACCTGACCATGACCCTTGCATCTACCGCTATTCGTGAGGATGCAAAATATAACTATCTGCTCAGAAAGAATCTTGCTACCTCTTGGAATCTCGGTTTCATGCTGAGAGACTATCAGAACGGAAAGTTGAGAGAGAAGGTAAACAACGGAAACGCTACACCAAAGGAACAGATGTTCTATGACTTCATGATGAATGGTGGCGAGACTGGCTTTGTCTCTTCGCTTGATGTGGAAGACTTGAAGAAGAAATTCAAGAATGACTTGAAGGATTTGGATAGATGGAAGGCGAACCCAGTGAAGGTAGGGCATACCATCATGGATAGTATCGAGTTCCTGAACAGAGCAATCGAGGATAGTAACCGATTTGCGGTTTACATGACCTCTATTCAGTATGGACGTTCCATTGATGAGGCTGTGAATGATGCCAAGGACGTAACCTTGAACTTCAACCGCAAGGGTACTGGCGAATATGGCTGGCAGATGATTAGAAATCTCTATCTCTTCATCAACCCAGCGGTACAGAGTTTGCAGACTTTGGGTGCGCTTGCCAAGCATCATCCTTTCAAGTTCACGGCTGTTACTGCATCATGGTTGGCGAGTGGTGTGCTGGTTCCTATCGTTAACGCTGCCCTGATGAGTCTGTTTGGCGGTGATGATGATAAGGATAAGTACTGGCAGTTCACCAAGTGGGATAGACGAAACAACCTGATTATGTGGGTTCCGTTTACTCATGAGTATGTGAAGATTCCGCTTGCTCAGGAGTTCCGTGCCTTTTATGGAATAGGTGATATGATTGCATCCAAGATGATGGGTGGCGAGTTGGCTGAGGAGAGTTGGAGTCAGTATGGTGAAGACTTGCTCGGTCAGGTGGTGGATATGCTTCCGCTCGACCCTACTGGATATGATGGCAATATTGCGGTCAGTCTGATGCCGAATGCTATTCGCCCAGTTTTTGAGTTGGCTTTTAATGTTGACTTCACTGGCAAGCCATTATTCAAGGACACAGAGTATAACAAGTATGACCCTAACTTTACCAAGGCATACGTGGGCACTCCTGATTGGTTGGTACGTGTATCTAGGATGGTTAACTCAATCGGAAACGACTATCCTGATGTGCAGCAGAATAGCATTGATGCTTTCGGTGACCCAAGATACAATCTGAATAACCCTGCCGTGGTTGACCATGTTTTGTCTTCTTACCTCGGTGGTGCTTACACCATGGGCAGTCAGGTTCTCGGTGTTCTTACCAAGTCACTCAATGACCCGAAGGAAATCAAGGTGGCTGATATTCCATTGGTAAGCAAGTTTGTCAGCAACCCTGATGATAGACCAGTTACTAAGAAACAAGGTGATGAGTTCTGGGATATGAAGGAGAACCACGACCGTGCAGCCAATACCCTGAGCAAGTTGAAGAAACAAGCTAAGGTGGATGGCGATTACTCTATGCTGGAGCGGTTCTACGGCTCTGAGGAATACAAGCAGTATAAGCAGGATGATGTGAAGGTGAAGAAGTATGAGGAAGACAAGAAGAAGGAACGTGCTGAGGAGAGTGGGGAGGAGTATAGACCTCACAAGTTGAATGCCGAGGATATATATAAGGCTCACGCTACTCCGAAAGATGATTTCGAGGACTTGAAGCTGAAACAACTCTACACCAAACTGAACGGATTCAAGACTTCCTATGACCTCTTGCTTGATACGGCTCCTAGTCAGAGCGATGGCTACTATAACACCAACAAGGCTGCCATTGATGCTATTGACGAGATTTCCCTTGATAAGCAGGAGATTTCAGAGTTGAAGAAGGGTTTCTTGGATGAAGGCAAGGATGCCTACAACGCTGATGATATGAAGAGAATTAGAGAGTTGAGAAAGAACATTCTTGCCGTGCTGGAGAAGGCTAACAAGGTGGTTGTGGCTAACCAGAAGGCGAAGGCTGAGAAGTAATACATATATGATTATCCCCTGAAAGTGCTAGGCTTTCGGGGGGATGCTTGCTTTCAATCTGAAACTTTTTACCTCTATTTCTTGCGGAAAACTAACAATCTGTAAGCATTTATAAAGTTTAACTATTAAAAATATCCTAAATTGTTATGTTACCATTATTTCTTTTTATATTTGCAGTATCTAAGAATATCTGAATCTCAGGTGATTACATCAACAAAAGATTATCCAATCATTATAAACTTAAAAATGAAGGCTTATGAAAAAAGATAAAGACGAAGACCTACGAGTCAAGAAATTAATTGGAGAGATTACAAAACTTCTCCCTGAACGCAGCAAGATTAAGACTGATTTACTCTATTTCAAGTATGCGCCTATTTTGGTCATGCTTATGCGATGGTATGGTTTATCGCAGTTCTATGACAACAAAATGGAGATAACGCTATGGTACGAAGAGAATGAGGAACCTATCTGGTTCTTCTACTTCATCACTTATATCCTATACCCGATTTCCCTTTGGAAAGGTCAGGTGTTGCACCGATTGTGTGTAGAGTGGCGCATCCCGATACTCTATACAGCAGGAGTCAACGTGATTCACGTCATGTTCGGCTCTATCGTTATCACAAACAATATGTATTATTGTGATATGTTCCTGATTACACTCATATTAATTATATACGCTTATGTCGCAATTAGTAAATTACAGCATCATCGAAGCTGGACTTCGTGCTCTCGCTGATAAGGCGCATGAATCAGCAGTAGCCCAAGCGGAAGGAAAGCCTATCCCTTGCGGTATGTCGGAACAAGACTTGGAACTGGTGGCACTCCTTACTGCCATGATGAATGATACCCAAGCAAACAAGGGTTGGTGCGCTCATGAAATGGGCAAGTCTATCTCATCCTTTGAGAAGTATGTTCACGATGGCAAGATACCCGAAGGCATCCATGACCAGTTCGGGCATGAAAAGAAGTGGAACAAGTCGCTCATCCGATACTTTGCCAACAAGAAGGCTTTCTTCCGCAAGCTATCACGAAAGTACGGCATCCACCTTTAGCAATCGCTACACATTATATATATAGGAGAGACCAAATCGCCCCTCCTGTATATTTACGACCTTTTCCGTAACCATAAATCTTTGCTCATCAAGCACTTATATAATCTTTTACGAGTTTATCAATCTCTATCCATATTATTCGTATCTTTGTGCTCGTAACGTTACAAAGTGAGAATCATAATTTAGTGTTTAACAAAAAAGATTTCAGGATAATATGGAAAGTAAAACGTATGTATTCGGAAACGAAGGCTCAACATCTAACAATGGGATGCTCGGTCTTCTTGCGCCTCTGCTCCAGAAGCAGGGTGTTGACCCAAATGTCCTTCTTGCCATGAAGGGAAACAATGGTTTCGGTGGCGAAGGTGGATGGTTCATGTGGGTAATCTTCCTTTTCTTCCTCATGGGCTGGGGAGGTAACGGCTGGGGAGGTTTCGGCAATAATGGTCGTGGTGGTCTCGCAAACGAGATTAACAATGACTATGGTCGTGGTCTCCTGATGGATGCCATCGGTGGCAACCGCAATGCGCTCAGCAATTTGGCTACTCAGTTGAACTGCACAGAAGGTCAGATTCAGAGTGCCATTTCTGCCTTGACCTCTCAGGTTCAGAGTGTAGGTAATCAGGTTGGTATGAGCGGTATGCAGACCATCAATGCTTTGCAGCAGGGTAATATGCAGATTGCTCAGCAGATTGCCAACTGCTGCTGCGAGAACCGCTTGGCTATCTGCCAGCAGACTGGAACCTTGCAGAATGCCATCAACAATGTAGCTACTGGTCAGGAGCGTGGTTTCTCCAATGTGGCTTACGAGACTCAGAGACAGACTTGTGACTTGCACAACGCTATCAAGGAGAGTACTCAGACTATCGTTGATGGTCAGAAGCAAGCTGAAATGAGGGAAATGCAGAACAAGATTGATGCTCTTCGTGAGGAAAACAGCACCTTCAAGTCTTCTGCAATGACCTCTCAGATTGTTGGTCAGGCGGTGGCTCCTATCAATCAGGTATTGGCTGGCTTGCAGAACGAGGTTGCTGGTATCAAGTGTAAGTTGCCTGAGACCGTGACTACTCCTTACAGCCCATTTACTGCGGTTCCTAACTGCGTGGCTTATCAGGCTGGTCTGTATGGTTTGAATGCTGCTAATGGTGCAGGATTCTGGGGTTAATAAGGAAAGGAGGCTGCTATGTTTTGGTTAAGACCATTTACAAGGGTGAATCGTAATGGTTCGGCAGCTATCGCTTCTACGGGCGTGGCGGTGAACACCAACAATGTTGTTTTCTCGTTCAAAAACCATGCCTTCCTGAATGCCAGCTACAGAGGAACGATTTTCGTGAACCTGATGCAGGACATTCCGACTGGAACGACTGGTACGCTGCCTATCCTTTTCGAGACCAACGGAGCGACACAGGCTGTGACCAAGTATAATGGCGCACCATTGACGGTTGCAGACGTGCAGGGAACTGGTGTTTATCAGTTTTGGTACGAGAGAGATACTAACACCCTACAGATGATGTCGGGTATTGTTTAACAAGAATAGATAATAGGAGATTACATTATGTTTCAAGGTTTAAGAACTAATTCTTTATTCTATGTCCTAGACAAGGGCGAGAACCCGAACTTGCGAATCGGTCAGGTGGTTTCAGTAAGCAATCCTCAGACGAAATACCCTACCTTCAATAACGGCTTTACTCCTCAGCCTATGGAAACCGTAGTGGACGTGAAGGTGAAGCTGGGTGATGAGGAAGTGGATTTCAAGCAACTGCCAGCAAACGGACAGATAGCCAACGACAAGAACCTTGTGGTTAGCGACAATAAGGATGCCATGAGTGCAGAGGTGGATGCCATGCTGAGACAATCCAAGGCGATACTGGAGAGCGTAGATTACCACAAGAGGGTAGTAGAATCTTGTGAAGGAATGCTACAGCAACTCAACCCCCAGATAGCCAAGGAGAAGGAACAGACCGAGAAAATCAATAAACTGGAAGGTAAGGTTTCTGGCATTGAGGGCAAGATTGACAAGATGATGGGATGGCTCCAACAGACCATGAGCAAGTAATCTCCTATCTATTCACTTTAATATCTTATGATTATGGTAATGATTGAGATTACAGAAGATAAGTTCGATGATTTGTATGACAACATCGAATCCATGCTTGGTTTTGGAAGCAAGGCTATTTCTTGCCTGAAAAAGATGAAGCAGGAGCGTATGGGTGAGCGTATGCCTGATTATCGTGACGATTGGAGAAGAGAGCGTGAGGAACGTGAAGAGCGTGAGAACAGACGTAGATTCAACAACGTCAATGATGATTGGAACTACCCGAACCGATTTGGCGAAAGAGGTGGTGGCGGCTACAATGGTGGCGGTCGCTAGTGTTTAACTTGGGAGTTTTGGTAGTGACATTTATGTCGGAACCAGACTCCCTTTAATATTCAGCAATATGGGAAAATGCAGAATGCCATTGGATATGTATGACCTCAAACCTGATGGAATGGTTTCTTATCTCAGATACAATGGCTATCATTTCAGCAAGAAGATGTGCGAGTGGGCAGTGAGCCTGATGTACAAGTATGACCCTTCTACCAAGCGTGATGTAAGTATCTCGTTTTGGGATAAGGAGAAGGTGGATTCCTTGCTGCTTGGTCAGGGAATAGAGGTGAAGAATAAGATAGGCTACGACCATGTATATGTGGCGAATATGGCGAGGGCTGACTTCTACAAGTCTTCCATCAAGGATGAGGAGCAGTTAGCCCAGTTTATCAAGGATATGGTGGATGATGCCGACCAGAAGGATGGCTTTATCTTCAACCGATTCTATGCCGACTGCTGCCATAACGGTGTGCCTATTCCATGGGAAGATGTGTTATGATGAGAAGAGTGATTGAACTCCCGAAGTACGATTGGAGCATAGTATGTTTCATAGGTTATCAGCCGCCTGATGCCGATGAGATATGCCATGCTCTTTCTGATATAGGCTGTACTGGAAATCCGCTATCAGAGGCCTACGAGCATCTAACTAAGCAGAGTGCAGACAGAGGTCTTACCTATTCCAACCTATCCGAAAGAAGGAGTATTCTTGCCATTGGGAAGTGTGAATCTGATGGTAGCATCATCAACACGATTGGTCATGAGCTTCTTCATGTGGTAGCGCATATCTGTGAGCAGGATGGAATAGATATGCTGAGCGAAGAACCATGCTATATGATGGGGAGTTTGTGCGAGAAGTTCTTTAAGATGTATTGTTAATATGTATGTGGAGGAGGCTTGCTGCAAAAGAAAAGGGTGAATCTTTCGACTCACCCTTCTTCTTTATCTATATGGTTTACTCCCCATACTTTGGTTCCTCATACACAAGACCAGGCTCATCTACGTAATCCTTGGCTTCTGGGTATGTATCAAACTCTACTGCGGTGGCATCTACTGCTGGGAATACCTCAGCATTGTCACCTTCCTCTGTGAGAGGGAACACCATCTTGGTTCCCTCATGTACTACCTTATACTTCTTTGTTAACTTATTCATATCTTGTTTCCTTTCTTTTTAATGTTAAACTTATGATACATTATGCAGGAGTGATTGATACAGTATAGCCCTTGCTCTGCAATGTCTGTACTGCTGCATCTGATGCAGATGTGCGAGTACCAATCAACGAGATTGTCTTATACCAAATTTTTTCACCTACAAATTTAGCTTCAAGCGTTGCCATATCGTTGAGAAAAGCATCAATCTTATTACACTTACAATTCTCAACTGCTAAGATATTTGTTCTGTTTTTAATACCTGTCCATGTAAATGTACCAGTAGTATTACGGTCTGCTTGTACCCATAAAACATTATTTGGTAAAACAGATAAATCACCATAAACGCTTGTACCAAGTAATTGAAGTGTTTTGAAATTACAATTTTTATAAACCGCAATATCACCTGTTACTCCGGTACGATTAATTGTTGGAATTTGTGTAAGATTAGTTAATTTACCAAATACCGCAATATCACCAGTTACTTTGGTGTTTGAAAGAACAACAAACTTAAGACCAGTTAATTTACCCAATACAGAAATATCACCAGTTACTTGGGTGTTTTCAAAAACAAGATGCGTAAGACCAGTTAATTTACCAAACACAGCAATATCACCAGTTACTTGGGTGCTTGAAAGAGCTAAAAATGAAATCTTTGGAGAATATTTCAGCGAATCTATATCAAAAGAAAGTTTACCTTTATATGTTTTCCAAGAAGTTGTTGTATAAGTGCCTACTTGTGTTAATGAATATTTTTCAGATACAACAATTTCATAGTCACCATTACTTAAATATACTGTTGTTTCAGTATTAGCTACAACATCCATTACCTTACCTTTATTTTCAGATAAAGTCTCATTAGTAAAGTAACCATCACCTATAATTCTAAGTTGGGCATCTTTACTATTATTTACAACAAAACATTGTGAGTCAGCAGTAGGAGACTCCACCTTGCTAACTTTAATACAGAACTCTCCAATACGTAACAGAGAGTCATTCTGTACAGAACCCTTTAATTTTGTAATCAAACATTTTCCCATAATTATTTCTTTTTAAATTATTTATAATTCCATAAAATATCGCAAAAATCAATTCTCTTTTCTAGCCACGTCTTGATTCTTTCTTTAGAATCATACATTCCGTTTGTATAATAGTTACCATCAGTTGTTGGTGTGCTTCCTAAACATTCTTTTACACACTTATAATAGTAGTTATTATACCCACCATTACCATAGCAAACAATAGTACCTACACCATAATTTGTTTCTGCGTTATAGGAATTTATAGATTCCAATTCACTCTTTGACAATGGTATGTATGGTTCCCAATGCTCATCAAGATTTGTTGGCTTTCTGTATGATGGAGAATTATTCCATTTAGTTATACTCCTTTTTAATGCATCAGTACCTAATCTGTCAAACCAATCATCAACTATCTTGTTTAGATTCTCTTTAGTTATGATACCTTTGTCTCTAAGAGTTTTATAGATAGTCCCAATCTCCTCTGCATACAATGACTTTATTACGAAAAGAGGATTTGTTGAATTAGAATCAAAAATCTCTCTAGACAATGATGAAGTCCACAATATGCCACTCCATGATTTTCCAAGACAAGAATCACAATCATAGATATTATAGCCTACCTTTTTATCAAAGATGGTTATCTGGGCGTTGTTATACCATCCGTCCTGATTATAAGTCAATTCACAGAATATGATATATGCCAACAAATTATCAACATCAAAGGATTTCTCTACAATCTTTTTCTTTTCCTCGTTAGTAGATGCAGAGTTCACTTCTGACTTGTAAGCCTGGCACGCTTCTATAATAGCCTTTGTCTTTGCAGTATTTACCATATCCTTATTGGCTGCATTATAATCTACAGATGTGACTTTAAATGTATCAGTACCAGTAGTTGCTGCATTTAACTTTGAGAAAGTATATTGCTGACCAGCAATAGTGTCTGTACCAATAAGTTCTCCCATGTGTGTATCAGCATCATATTCCTTACCATCTACACAAATAAGTTTTTTAGGATTACGTATCTCTGCACTTATCCAATTAAAACTATCTCCATTAAACATACCTCCAACATTATCTATCAGAATGCTGGCATAGTCTTTTTTGTTCATGGAATAGTTTTTTCTGTTCTTTTTAAGAGACCATATAAAAAGACCATAATACTCACCATTCAAATACACTTCACAAGGGAATTGTGAAGGCATACATTTGGCTTGCGAAACATCGTCCTCCATATCACCTGTTCCACCTATGAGAACATTATCTGAACTTATGTGAAATCTGTTTGAACGCACATTAAGGAATGAAGTGATTTGCTCACCTATCTCGTAGCAGATTGGCTGTATTGACTTTAATGAATCCTTATAGAAAGCTTTAAGATGAAAACCATCCTGTACTACCCAATCACCGAATTTTATTTCAAACTCATTTCCACCCCAATCGTCTGAAAACAGATCTACAGCGCAAGACTTCATTGGGTCAGCCATAGTGCTAGCACCTTGTGCATTAAGATATGCTTTTATCTTGAAATAGTTTCCTGCAAAGTCAAAGAACTCAATATAAGCCTTATCATTAACCAACTTTTTGCTGGGCATTTGATTAACGCCAGTAATATTGATTACAGCTTTAGTAGGAATTGGTAATTCAAGAGCAGAATCATGCTTGTCATACCAGTCACTCCAGTCTGTTTTACCTTTAGTATCAAAGCCACTTGCTTTTAGAGCATTACCAATGTCATTTACGCTATTGCCTTGAAGATTGAGATTTGATACATCAAGGTTAGCGGCCTCCATGCTATGCTCATGCTTCTTACCTTGCGAGTCACGATAAGACATTACCTTGCCATCTGCATCTAGTGTAATTTCTGTTCTACCCTCCGGGTCTTCTAAAGTACTATGAGCATCAGCCACATCTTCATTAATGAGAGATTTACCTTCTTCCTTGTCAACCTTAGCATCAATAGTCTCTGATTTCAAGTTGTGAGAATAGTGGCTACCATCATTATATGTTGCAGAAAGAACCTTTCCATCTGCATCTTTCTCTACTGCAAGATACTCAGGATTCTCCTGCAAAGAGAAGACATCAAGGAGTTCTTTAAGATTGGTATCTATTGTACCTACCTGCTCCTGCAATGATGTAAGGTCTGATTGAAGCTGAGAGATAACTTGTTTCAAGGCATTGACAGCATGGATTTCGCCAATGATTTGTCCGTCTCTTCTGATACCAAGAACTATCTTGTCATCAGTAGTAATCCAAGCAGCAAAGTACTCCTCGTTCTGAATGACATGGTACATTTCATTAAGAGGATAATATGGCTCGCCAGTTGCTCTGTAAAAGCCAAACAGAACCTTATTATCTGAATCCACTATAGCTTTAAGGAACTCTTCGTTCTCAATTATTCTAAAGCATTCCTTTACTTCGTCTTCAATGAGAGACTTTCCTTCTTCCTTATCTACCTTGCCTTCCTGCAATTCTGCGATGCTTGCATCTGTTGTTTGCTTATAGGCTTGCAATGATGCAGTTAACTCTTCTTTGACGGTATTAATAGCTTCAAGAACATCTGTCTTATCCTGCTGGCATTGACTGATAATCTCCTGCAACTTGGCTCTGATAGGTGAAGGAATACCCTTACCCCATTCAATAGAACCATCAAGCTTAATACCCAAAAGGAAGTGGTCTTCTGCATCTACAATTACCTTGATGAACTCTGGAGACTCAATCTCCCTGAAAGGAAGAGCAAACTGGGAGACTACCTTATCCTTGGAATCACCGAACTCTTGGGCAATGTTCTCTTTGTTGAACTTCTTATCAAGTTCTGCGTTGACCCTTGTCTGCTCAGTCTGCATCTGAGAGGTAACATCTGCCGAGTTAGCTTTCTTTGCAATCTCGGCATCCTGCGAAGTATTCTTAGCTTTCAATTCAGATACAGATGATTGCACATCAGCCTTCTCTGCTTTGGTGGAGATAGATGAATCTTGCGTCTTATTCTTGGCTGCAAGTTCATCAATGGCTCCTTGGGCAGTGACTGCGGTCATGCCACTGGTTTCATTGCTATAAGAGACGGCATTGGCAGTAGATGCTCCACCAGTTGCGGTGATGTCCTTGACGGCATTCTCTAACTGATGGGTCTTGTCGCCTATCTGCTGAAGAGTCTCCTTGTCTCCTTCAAGAAATATCTGCTTGGCGGCGGCTAGCTTGCCTTTCTTGGTCTTAACTTCAAGTTCGTCTGTTAAACCTATACTCATATTATATAATCTTTATACGTTTATGATATTACTAATTTCCATGTAGCTGCGGTGAGAGGATTGGCTGTGCGGTATGCCTTGAAACTACCTAGATTGTTTGCGATAGTCTGAGGAGCAGCAAGGGTTACATCAAATCCTGCACTGGTTACACGGCTGATTGAGAGATAACTAGGTACTGCTAGCCAGATATAATCGTTATCCTTGGTTGTTATACTAGGATTGAATGATACTCCTGTAGCTGATACCTTGTTGAGCGTATTGAGGATTTCAGCGGTCATGGTGGCTGCTGAGTTTCCTCCAAAGTAGCAGAGATAGCGAGTTTGAGATGTGCTCTTGCCAGTTCTGCCCTTCTTGGTTACTGCATACTTAAAGATTTCTCTTGCTCCTTCTATCTGGGTGGATAGGGTTCCACCTGATGATGGAGTTTCAGAGAGATTCTTAAGGGCATTGTCGTTAATCTGCTTGCTGATGATTGACGTGTCAGGCACAAGGGGCTTATTGTCGCTGCTTACGGAATAACGAATTTCTGTCTGCATCGTACTTACATTCGGGGTGATTGTGAAACCCAAGGTGATTGGGTAAACCGTATCGTTTAGCTTGGCTAGACTCTCGTCAACGTCCTGAATCATTCCTACAAGATTGTCGGGAAGACCAGTGGCGGACTCGATGGCTTTGCGAAGCTCAGGGTCGAACTTTTCAATCTTCAATGTGCCGCTTGCCAACTTATCGTTGGTTACGGAACCATTCTCGATTTTATCAGTAGATACCGCATTCTTGGATAGCTTTGAATTGACTATGCTGCCATTCTTTATCAAGGTTTCATCCACCGCACCATCTGCAATCTTATCCTTGGTGATAGACTTTCTTGCTACCTTATCCGTTGTTACAGACTCGTTGGCAAGATGCTTTGTTTCCAAGGTTCCTTCACGAACTACTCTACCATCTACAGACTGGTCTCCCAATTTTGTATTGGTGATGGCTTTCTCTTCCACCTTCTCCGTGGTTACGGCTCGGTCGTTGAGCTTCTCGGTGATGATAGATTCATCCTTAATCTTTTCCGATGTTACTGCATTAGGAGCTATTTTGGTATTATCTACCGATTCGTCATTCAACTTCTCAGTAGTTACCGCCTTGTTGTTGATTTTGTCGGTCTCTACGGAAGAGTCAGCAAGTTTGGAGGTGGTGATGTTTGCATCTGCCACCTTGTCGGTGGTGACGGATGCTGCATTCAGTTTTTCTGTCGTTACCGATTCATTCTCCAATTTCTCTGTAGTGACGGCTTGGTCGGCAATCTGGGTCGTGTCGAGTTGGTCAGTCTTGTTGACCTTCTCGTCCAGAAGCTCCTTGGCGGATTTGCCTGAACTCTCATCCTTCACGTATCGGGTGTAGGTCAGGGTCTCATCGGCTCTGTCGCTTACGAGCGTATTACTATAGTTTACTTTCTCTGCTGCCATGTTACTTTAATTTAGCGTTATATGTATGTTCTCCTGCTTTCAGTTGGTCACTCCAGTAGTAGAAAATGTCACCAATCTTGGTGGTGTTGAACGCTGAGGTGAGTCCTGACTGGGAGAAGATAACTGGAACACGGCTGGCGAACCAGACGTATGGCTTTTCTTGTGTGGTAGTAACCGTGATAGACTTATCTACTATGTCACCCACTACCTTGGTGAGGTCTTCCATGTTGAACTGGCACATATCCTTGGCTGCGGTGGCTCCGTAATAATAGAGGTTATCATCGCCATTTGCCATGATGCTGACGTAGCCAGATACGGCTGGAATCTCAATCTTGCCATCCTTGTAAACGTCTCTTGTGATGTCGGCTCCATCCATGACTACCTTCACCAAACCGAGGTTGAATCCTTCGGCTGGTGTAAGCGTTGCCTCGTACTTCTCGCCCAACTTCAATGTGGCAGGAGTAGAGGAGAGGGTTACATCATCAAGAGAATAGACAAAGGTGCAATATGACTGATTCTTTGTGACCATGTAGTAACGGAGGTCGAACATACCTACCGTCTCGCCTTGGAACACGCCAACAGGAATCTTCACCCTATTGTTGGTCTCCACAATCTGCATGATGTTTCGCTCCACACTCTTCATGGCATAGCCATCGTAGTTCCATGATACGGCTACATTATAGTTGCCGATGTCTAGGGTGGATGGGATATTGCACACCAGCACATTATGCTCGATGCCACCGATGGACGTTGGCACGATGATGGAATCATCAAAACAGCATTGCAGTTCCACCTTGATGTCGGATGCCTTGGTCAGGTCGAAGTCAACTAGTCGGTTGAACTCCTTCGACAAATCCATCTTCCGCACCAAGATATGGAGTTTGAAAGCGTTGCCTTGTACAATCTTATAAATCATATTTGATACACATTATTAATAATACGCAAAGATAGGCAGAATTTTCTCTACCTATCCTTTATCCGTTAACACTTGAACGGAAAAACTTTAGATTAAGCCTTTCCAGCGTAGGAATTTGCGCTTTCGGCTGAGTTTTCCCTTCTTGCTCTTGCAGTTGGTATGATAGACGCAATCCTTGAAGAGGTCTCTAACCTTCATGTCTTTATCTACCAGCTTTGTCTTCTTGAACGCTTCAAAAAGGGAGCGGTTCATAATCATCAAGTTGCCCTTCTGCGTAGGGAGGACATAGAAGATGTCACCGTGGTTCTTCTTTGCTGCGAGGTCTGCCTTAGCCGTAGCTTGGCGGTACATGATTTCGCACTTGATGCGCTTGAAAATGTTTTTTACTTTCATAATGGTAATTATTAGTTGTTTAAAACTATATGATGGTTGCTGCCGAAACAGATACCTTTCTTCTCATTACTCTTGTCTGATATTGAATCATCTTAGGCATTTCCATTTCATTGAAACAGATGTGAAGTCCGATGGCTCTGGTCATGAGCAAATCATCGTGCTTGCCGTCAATGGCTCCGTATGCTCCGTTCTTCTTACGCTCGTAGGTAAGGAACTCATTCAGGCATCGTTGGTCACGCTCAACGTATAGATGCTCTCTGACTACCTGAACCAAAACAGAAATAACCATCGGCTTGGTTGCCACATTGGTATGGAATCCGTACTTGCGTGGAAGACCTTCCTTGATGTCAGCTTCGCTCTGCTTGCGTGCATAGAGATTATCGTACTCATCCTTGATTTGATTCAGGATGAACTCAGACTGGTCACCACCTTCCAAGATGTGCTCCTTGTCTTTCGTCTCCAAGGTGTTGGATTCAATCACCAATAGGGCATTGTCGTAGTACTTGGCTATCTGAGCTGCCTTCCATGCCAGCAAGTCCATATCTATGTGTCCGTACCATTGGGCTACCACGTATGGTTTGCCTCCTTCCATCATCCAATATCGGTCGAAGACACAGATAACAGACCAGTCTGCCTTACTACCTCTACCGCCAATATCCACGACAACCAGATAGCGGTTAGTTACCTTGCAATCGTCAAAGTACTCTGGCTTGCTCCATATCCACAACTGCCCAGTCTTGTCTTCTGAGAATCGGACATTCTGTAGGCACTTCTTGCCCTTATATCCGTCTCCATAAACATCACCGATGAACTTAGGTGCTCGGCATCCCTTCTTGAAATCATCAACCTTTTCCTTAGAGAATACCTTGGCTCCTGAGTGCTTGAAGGCCTCTACTGGGTCAGAAGGGAATCCGCTAGCCATATCGCCATGGTCGGTAAACTTCTTGCGCTCCATGATATACCAGTTGAGAGCTTCCAGAGGTGCGCCCATCTGCCACAACTTCCAAAGATAGGTAACTGGCTCCTCACGATTAGACATCGTGTTGGTGTTGTTGCGGTTGTCGTATAACCATTTTGCGAACTCCTCTTTCTGTTTCTTACTCTCGAAGTCAAGATGGTATAGGTCGTAAATCTCGAACCAAGGTACGAAGAACGGCTCAAATACCGATTTTCCTGCTTCTGCTGCCAGCCACTCCTGATGGAAGAAGTTTCCAGTACCGTTGGCGGTTGATTCATATACTATCATCGTGTATGGTCTGTAGAGCACACCATTGGTCGCATTCTGTACAACTTCCTCAGGAGACTTACCTTCCGTCTTCTCCCACAATCCCACCTCTGAACAATGGATAAGGTTGTAGTCTTCACCATTGGCAGAAGTTGGTTTCTGCATGGAACCCACCTTGATTTTGCAGAATCGCTGAGGAACCTTCTTGACGTTACCTGATGTTCCGAATCCAACAAACTTAGGCTCGTTCTCGGTATATGCTTCTCCCATTTCGTGCAGGAACTTGACTGGGAACATCTTCAATGCTTCATCAAACATTCCTCGGATGGTTTCTGCGGTGTCCTTGACCTGAGCCACGATGAGCGAGTTGAGACCCTTCTGCCACATGAGTTGCAGCCAGAGGAAGTACATCTGAATAACCGTAGAACCTCCCCATTGTCGGGCTTTAAGCAGGATGAGACGGATAGGGCGATTCTTCTTTCTTCGCTCCTCCAGCCACCTGAGCAATCTACGCTGCGGTCTTCTGAGCACAAAGCGGAAGGGGAGACCTCCACCTTTCGGCTTGATATAGATGAATACGGCAAAGAAGAAGAATGGGTCATGTTTCATTCTGATGCGAGTAAACTGCTCCACCAGTTGTTCTATTTCATCCTCCTCGTTGTACGGCTCGTCTATATCCTTGTGTAGCTCCTCGATTACTGCCTTGCAGCTACCCAATTCAATGAGCATCTTGACGAGCGGAATCTTCTTCATGGATATAGGAAGGTTCTGTTTCTGAATCGGGTAATCGGGTAGGAAGAGCAGGAATCGCTTATCTCCACAACCTTCACCCTTGATGGGATTGAAAGGTGTGTTGATTTCCTTGATGCGTTTCTCGTTCTCCTGAAGGATGGATTTGTAGTGCTTGGCTAGTGCATCGGTTACTGGCGGCTTGGTGGCGGTTACTTGTCTTGGCATAGCGGTGCGTTTAGATAACCCCACAACAAACCTAGTACATAGCAGTAGATGTGGACTCCAACTGCCATGCAGGGAATGAAGATTCCGATACTGATATAGAGTAAGATGATGGTATTGTATCTTACCTTTTTATTGACGTAAGGGGCGATGAACCCCATGTAGGCATAGATAAAGCCGCTTAGACCAATGATTGGTACGGAGGATTGGGAAGGAAAGCTGATGGCGATGAGATAGAATGCGACCATGTGACCGATGCCGCAAGGTATGGCTCGGTAACATTGATGGAATACATAAAGGTTGATGGCGGCATGGAAGACATTCTGATGAAAGAACGGATAACTGATGCGCTGCAATAGAGTGCAGCCATCATACAAGCCCATGCCATCATAGCCCATAAGGGAGATACACATTATTATAATGTACCCTGCATAAAGCGCAATCTTCTCTTTCGCTCCTCGTAGCATCTTTTCTTCTCCTCCTTTCTCACCCTATAAAGTATAACGTGCATGGTTGACGGAGTAAGATAGAAGCTGGGTGCTGGCTCGTAGCATACACGTTTGATAATATCCATCTTAGACAAGTGTGGATATTGCTTTCTATAATTCTTGAATCTTCTGAAAATCTCCTGATACATTGCCCTTCGGGTTGGTATCATATAATCAATGGATTTTCCCAACAATAAGTCTAATATGACTATATAAGCACGGTCTTCCGAGACCCAAAATCTACTGCTCGGAGACTGGGATAGCTTTTCCTCAATCTCTGAGAGTGTTATATTGTCTCCTGTCGTAAGTATCTCACGATAAGCTCTCAATATATCAGCATCACGTTCCTCTTTAAAATCACACCGTGAATCCTTATATTTCATATCTGACCCTGCAAATATACAAAAAATAATCGAATTAGTCGTATTAGAATAACGATAATTAACGGATAAAGTACAAATTAGCCGAAAAAGCATTAATTTTGGGCATTGATTTATCAATTAATACATATATATATGCCAGATAATACAAATATTGAACAGAATGCTGGTGCTGCCAAGCAGCAGGAAACGAAGACCAAGAGAGACTTGGCTTTGGAGCGTTTGAAGACCCGCCACCCCGACACGGAGTATGCGGATGATGAAGCTATGTATGGCGCAATCAACGATGATTATGATGCCGACCAGAAGGCTTTGCAGGGTTATAAGGATAACGAGAAGGCGATGGGTGACTGGTTGGGCAGTGACCCTGAGGCGGCTACCTTCCTTCAAGCGATGAAGGCTGGCAAGAGTCCTTACGCTGAATTGATTCGCACTCATGGCGAGGATGCCATTGACTACTACTCTGACCCAGACAATGCGGATGAGATTGCATCGGCTCAGTCGGAGTTCTTGCAGAATGCTGCCAACGGCAAGAAATTGCAGGAGGAGTATGACAAGAACATGCCAGCCAGCTATGAAGTATTCGACAAGTTGGAGGAGAAGTATGGTGAAGAAGCGGTGAATGAAGCCATTGACCAATGCTTTCAGACCATGCGCAATGTGGTGACTGGCAAGTTTACAGAGGAAATGATTACTGCTTTCATCAAGGCAAAGAACCATGATACCGATGTGGCTGATGCGGCACATGAAGGTGAGGTTCGTGGCAAGAACAGCAAGCACGTCAAGAACCTAGAACTGAGAAAGAAGGGCGATGGTACTGCCGACCTTGATTCTGCCAATGCAGAGACCAAGCCAACGGATAACCAGCCTGACCTTGGTGCTGTGGGCAGGGTATCACGAAGGGGTAACGTCTGGGAGCGTGGCAACGAGAAGAGAACACACATTAGATAATTCGACAAGGTGAAAAGATAATATATAATGTTTAATTAATATTCAGAATAACAATGAAGAAAAGTACATTTAATCGGCTGCTTTCCATCTTCCTGATGGTTATGGCAGTTATTTTTGGAGTGAATGGTCAGGTTATCATGGCTGAGGCGGCTTTACCTGATGCTGGTAGTTCCGAGAGTGGTCACCCTGCGGAAGCTGGTGGTGCTCCTGCTGCTGGTGAGGCTGGCAATGGTGGTGCTGCTCGTCAGGATGATGGTATCAAGACTGAGACGAAGGGTCGTGAGCACTTTAACGAGAATGGCACGGAGTATTACCTGAACGACATTGATGAGAAGATTACCAAGATTCGCCCGATGGCTACTCCTGTTGACCAGATTTCACGCTATGCGACAACCAAGTCTGCCAACTCGTTTGTTGTTGAGTATTGGAGTATCGGTACACGACCTATCAAGACTACCGTGAAGGAAGCAACGGTGGAGAGTTCGGGTACATCTATGACATTGAAGGTAGAAGACCCTACCATGTTTACGCTGGATGATACCATCCGAGTGGTAGGTGTGAAGGCGATTACAAACTATAAGGGTGTTGCTTATTCAACCATTACTGATGCTCCTACTCCTGATTTGGAACTCTGCGTTTGCGGTAAGGACACAGAAGGTTATCCGATTGTGTATGCCGTGAATGGTAAGTTGATTAACAAGCAGGCTATCGGTATTCCAGCCTTGAAGAAGGGTCAGAAACTCATCCGTATGGCTAAGAGTTGTGGTGAAATGGACGTTCAGACTGGTCGTTTCAACAACCTTCCTGCATCTGAGACCCAGTATTGTCAGAACTTCATGATTCAGGTTGAGCAGAGTACCTTCGACAAGATTGCTGCTAAGCGAGTAGATTGGGACTTCTCGGACATTGAGGAGGATAGCATCTATGATATGCGTCTTGCCATGGAAGGTACTTATCTCTTCGGTGATATGGCTTGCATCAAGCACGAGGTTAAGAATGGTTCTGCCCAGTGGTTTACAAAGGGTATCTGGTGGATGGCTGGTAAGGACATTGAGGTAGGTCATGTTGCTACTGCTGATGATATGAAGAAGGGCTACAACAAGAATGAGCGAGTGATTACCGACTTGGAGTTGGTTGACATTTCCAAGGACTTGTTTGTGGGTACTGGTATCGGCAACAAGCGCAAGGTGATTATCGCTGGTTCTGACTTCGTGAGTGCATTCAGCAAGATTGATTCCGACAAGTTCCGTTTGAAGGACACCGTTGATATTTGGAAGTTGAAGTTCAAGAGTTGGGAGACCGACTTCGGTGAGGTGCTGATGATTCACTCAGAGTTGTTCGACCTCTTCGGTATGAGTGACTGCGGCTTTGCCCTTGACCCTGAGTTTTTGGTTAAGCGAGTACACTTGTCTTGGACACGAAACGTGCTCGACTTGAAGGCGGCTGGCATCCGTAACACCGATGCAGTAGTTATTCAGGAGGTGGCTTGTCTGTACTTGAAGTACCCTAAGGCACATGCTCGTATGCGCCTTGCTGCGGTTCCTGCAACAGAGGGCACTGCTGAAACTGGCGATACCAAGGCTGCTGCCTAAAAGCAGGTAGAATAGCAAATTTATTCATCAAATAGTGAGGGGTGTGGGCACTAGCCCCATCCCTTTTTTAGTAACACATATATATAATAAGGTATAATCATGTTTAATAAATATCAAGCTGGTACTGATTTGGCATTCAGTGTTATGGTAGGTAACGAGCGGATGCGCATTATCTTTGAGGGTAAGAGTATGGGCAGCAGTGTCTATATGACAAGAGACCCAAAGGTACAGAAGGCTATCGAGTCTCATTATTGGTTCAACGACAAGTTCTTCTTGGTAGAGAGTATTGACGAGAAGAAGGAAGCTGCGGAAGCCAAGAAGAAGGCTGCTGCTAAGGCAAAGAAGAAGGTGGCTGACGAGAAGAAGACCCACATTGTGACAGATGTTGAGGATGCCAAGGAATATCTTGCAGAGGCCTTCGGTGTGAGTCGTTCCAAGATGAAGACCAAGGATGATATTTTGGCGATTGCCAAGGAAAAGGGTGTTGAACTAGAAGGACTGGAATAATGAGTACGTATGCTGTATCTGAACTGGTGAAAGAAGTGAAGGTGCTCTTGGACAGAAACCAAGAGTCTGCTGGCTTGCTGACCCCTACAGATTCTGATACCCTGACACAGGGCGAGTTGATTCAGAGTAAGATTGTGGATGCAGCAAGAATCATTCTGACGGATGCTCCTGCCCACTTGCTTGACGGACAGAGATTCGAGGGGTTTGATGTGGTGTGGGAGGAATCGTATGGGGCTTATGTGGGAACCATGTATCTTCCATCGGATATGATTAGAATACTGAGTGTGAAGGCTAGTGACTGGAAACGTTCGGCTCAGATTATCACGGAGGATGATGATGCCTATAAGATGCAGGGTAGCCGATTCGGGGTAAGAGGTAACTATGAGCGACCTATTGCTGCGCTTATCCATCATGATGGCGAGCGGTTCTTGGAACTATATACCAGCAGGAGCGACAAGGCTAAGGTGGCTCTATCGTGTGTGTGTATGCCTTATGAGACGGATGGCAAGATTACCCTGCCTGACACCTTGAAGGATTCCATCACCTATATGGCTGGCTACCTGACGTGCATCAGTCTTGGCGATACCGATTCGGCTGGCACTCTGCTGGGTGTGGCTAGGAAACTGGCACATATTGTTGAACCTACAGAAACACAATAACTATGGCAAAGAAGAAAGAAAAAGCTAAATTGCTATCGTTGAGCAAGGTAATTGATAAGGATGAACTGGATAGCGTGAAGGAGTCGATGAGACGCTTTGACCGACCTTATGAGCGTGCCTTCTCTATCTTGCTGGAGGCTCAGCGATATTACAACAACATGGACAACTTCCGAAAGCGAAGACTGAGAAACAAGCGGTACTGCTACGGAGACCAGTGGGGAGATACCATTGAGTTCAAAAGCAAGTGTGGCTTTACCAAGCGTATCAGGGAGGAAGACTATATCCGTGAGCAGGGTAGTGAACCATTGAAGAATAACCTTATCCGTAGATTGGTGAAGAATGTGCTGGGTGTATATCGCTCCCAGAGCAAGGAACCTACCTGCAATGCTAGAGATAAGGACGAGAAACGATATGGTGAGACCATGAGCGTGGTGCTGCAATGTAACCGACAACTGAACCGAGAGACGGAGGTGGATGCCCGTACCATGGAAGAGTTCCTGATAAGCGGTGCTGCCATCTATAAGAAAAAGTATGGATGGCGAAGGGGTAGGTTGGATTGCTGGACGGACTACGTGAACCCGAACAATTTCTTCATAGACAACAATATGAGGGATTTCCGTGGTTGGGACGTGAGTTGCTTGGGTGAAGTGCATGACATTACCATCGGCAACGTGCTGAGAGAGTTTGCCAAGTCTCCTGCTGAGGCTCGCAAGTTGAAGGAGATATACAGACTGGCAGCTGACCGAGATTTCGTGATTGCGGACTGCACTCAGCGATTTGGTGAGTTCGACCCTAAGACTATTGACTTTATGAATCCTTCCAACCCTTCGCTCTGCCGAGTGATTGAGGTTTGGCGAAAGGAGAGTAAGCCAAGATACCGATGCCATGACTACAACAATGGAGATGATTTCAAAATTGATATTGAGGATAAGGCTGATATTGTAGATGCAGAGAACAGAGACAGAATCAGGCGAGGTATGGCTGCTGGTATGCTGGAAGAGGATATTCCTCTGATTGATGCAGAGTGGTTTATGGATGATTACTGGCATTTCTACTATCTTTCTCCTTTCGGTGATATTCTGAGAGAAGGCGAGACTCCTTATGCTCATGGTGAGCATCCCTACTGCTTTAAGTTCTATCCGTTTATTGATGGCGAGATTCACAGCTTCGTGGAAGATGTGATTGACCAGCAGAGATACGTGAACAGACTTATCACGATGTATGACTTCATCATGCGTGCAAGTGCCAAGGGTGTATTGCTATGCCCAGAGGATTGTCTTCCTGATGATATGAGTTGGGATGATTTCTGCGATGAGTGGAGTAGATTCAATGGTGTGGTGAGATACAAGCCTAACAAGAGTGGTCAGGTTCCTCAGCAAGTGGCGAACAACTCTACGAATATCGGTATCGGTGACTTGCTCAGTTTTCAGTTGAAGTTCTTTGAGGATATATCGGGAGTGAATGGTGCACTGCAAGGGAAACCAGGAGTATCGGGTACGAGCGGTTCGCTCTATGCCCAGCAGACACAGAATGCCACTATGTCGCTGCTTGATATTTTGGAGAGCTTCAGCCAGTTTATCATTGATGGAGCATACAAGACCGTTAAGAATATTCAGCAGTATTATGACGTGGCTCGAAACTTCAATATCGTTGGAAGGGCTGGACAGATTGTACACTATGACCCTAAGAAGATTAGAGACGTGGAGTTTGACATCAATATCACGGAAAGTACGGCTACTCCTGTATATAGACAGATGGCTAATGAGTTCCTTATGACCTTGTGGCAGAATCAGGCTATCACGCTGGAGCAGTTGTTGCAAGTTGGTGACTTCCCATTTGGTGAAGAGTTGTTGCAATCGGTGGTATCTAATCAGGAAGCTATCAAGAATGGTGAGACTCCACAAGGATTCTCTCCTCAACTTCAAGCACAAGTTGCTCAGGCATCACAGAGCAATCCGAAGGCTCAGGCGATGTTGCAGCAGATGATGAGCGGTCAGGGGGTGAACCCTGACGGACAGAATCCACCACTCGCTGCCTAATGATTAGTGATTAGTGATTAATGTTTAGTGATTATTGATTAATTTATAGTTATGATAGCAGACAAACCAAGTGACAAGAAATGGTATGGCAATGGGAAACCTGATGCCAGCCAAGGTGGCAACCCGAATGGTGGTATTGCTACGGAGACCCAAGGTAGGGAAGACAAGCCCGAACTTTACGAGAATGACGTGCTCGGCAAGGTGTCGAAACGCAAGAAAAACGACATCTGGACGAGGGGCGGAGAGAAGAGAACCAGATTTAAGGACGAATAAAGAAAGGAGGTGTTTTTGTCGTAACTGTATTTGTCTGATAAACAGATAGCTACAGAAATATCTACGAGTTTATGGTGCTGCATGAAAGATATTCGTATCTTTGCGGCATCATAAACTTTTAATTTTTATATTATGGATTTTGTAGATTTCGTAGAAAAGTATCAGCAGGAGTTGACTCCTGAACAGATGTTGGCAGTAGCTAAGGCAGTCGGCAAGTATCTCTCATGCAAGTTGAGCGATGTGGAGGTACATCATCTTTGTGCGATGGTGTATGGTGTGTTGAGCGAAGAGCATTTCGACAAGCACTTTGCCGATGATGCTATCAGCAAGATGTGGTATGAGGATGCGAACGGAACCAAGCACATGGCTCCTTTCTTCACTGATGAAGAGATAAGAGAAATCTTCGACAAGCATCAGGATGATATTTCTGATTACACCATCCATGATTTGGCGGTGACCATGAATCTGCTAAGAAGCGACCATCATCTGATGCTGGAGCGATATAGCAAGGATGCAGACGAATTGAAGGAAATGGTGGTGATTATGGCTATAGAGTATCTTCAAGACCCTGATTGCTTGCATCCAACAAGCAAAATATGGCATACTATTAACGGATAAAGTGACTATATGAGAATCATTTCTTATCTTTGCATATTATTAATGTTAATAGTATAATAAAGATAAGTTATGACTCCAAATACGCGTGAAGGATTGCAATATGGTGCAGCTATTGGAATGTTATTGAGTGGTGTTGTACTCACCTTCCTATCATTCTTTCTCAACAATTATGTGGTGTCTGATGGTGTACTCTGGTACGTCAGTCTGACATTGGTTTACTCTGGAGCAATATTCGGAGTAAATATCTATTTCAAAACCAAGTTGGGAAATTTTGAGACTAAGGTGAAGTACGAACTCGCAAGTATGTTGAAACAAGTAAAGGAAGGTAAATAATTATGAAGGTAACAAGAGAACAGATTTTGGCGATTATGCCGAACGCTAAGGATAAGGTAGATGCTTTTCTGCCTTACATCAATGGCTATGCAGATACGTATAAGATTACGACCCCAAAGCGTATGGCGCACTTCTTGGCTCAGATAGCGCATGAGAGCGGAGAACTTAGATATACCAAGGAGTTGGGCAATAGAAACTATTTCCACAAGTATGACGTGGGCAAGTTGAAGAATATGCTCGGAAACCTGAAAGATGGTGACGGCTACAAGTACCGTGGCAGGGGCTTGATTCAGATTACTGGCAGGGCGAACTATCATGCTTTGCAGAAAAGCAAGGAGGTGACTGAGGATATTATGGAGCATCCTGAATTACTGGAGCAGCCTAGATATGCTACCAAGAGTGCCATGTGGTGGTGGTGGAAACACGGCTTGAACGAGAAGGCTGATAGTGATAGCTTTACCGTTATCACCAAGACGATTAATGGCGGAACCTATGGCATGGAGTCGAGACGAAAGTACTTGAAACGTGCAAAGGATGCGCTAAAGGTAAAATAAAAGAAAGGGCTATGCGTATGCGGTTAAACTGGTATGGCGAGCAGATTTTGAGCAGACTGGCACTAGTCATCATCGTTGGATTGATGGCGGTGGCATTGTTTGCTGGATGCAGGAGTTCGTTCCACACGATGAAACAAGAAGTTTCACGGCATGAAACAGACAGTTCCACCAGTGGAACTAAACAGAATGTATTGGCATGGGATTCCATCGTTAAGCGTGATAGTACATACGTGAAGGATAGCGTGTCAACGAGGAAGGAAGGAGATACCATTTTCGTTGACCGCTGGCACTGGGAGTATATCTATGATTTCTTCCATCTGGAGAAAATTAACTTGGAGAACAATCAGCAGCAGGATTTTCGATTTATCGCAAGGGCTGATACCATCAAGGTTCCATACCCAGTGGAGCGGAAGCTGACAAAGTGGGAGGAGTTTGAATTGGAATATGCCGCATGGGCGATGGGTGCTACATGCGTGCTACTGGTATTGTTAGGGCTTTACATTTATAGGAGAATCAAGAATGCGAGATATACGAATATCAATCAACAGAGATAAGGTGTATGAGGAGGTGGCTAAGACTACGGCTTACATCGGTGGCAAGAACTTGGATGCCAACGGCAAGAGTCTGTATGACCAAGTGTTTGTAACGGATGCAGATAGGGAAATGCTGGAAGGTTTTTGGCGTGATGCCATCGGTGACGTTTCAGCAGCCTTGGAGAGCGTGCTCACTACAGAAAGAAGTGATTCGGATGAAGAGGAAATCTTCGGGATGAGAGTAAGCACACTTTTCAAGGAGTCGTTGGCGAAGACCTTGGAAACTACTGCTTTCAGCTATGTAGTAAACAAGATAGTAGCAGAATGGTGCTTGGTAGTTTCTAAGGATAAGGCGGAAGACTATCTCAGCAAGGCAAATGCTTTGCTGGTGAAGATGGATGCTATACTCTATATGCGTAAAAGACCAACAAGATAGGAGGGTAGGATATGAAACATTGCAATAAGGGATATAAAGTGATGATAGAGTTGGAAAAGAAGGAGTTGATATATGACATCAAGAATACGGCTTTTTCTTTTGCTGACTCTTATGCTAGCCAGAAAAATATGGATGCCAAGCAGTTGAAGAATGTGTTTGACGTATCAGAGGAAGGCAACCGTGATAAACTGGCTAGGATATTGGATTCAGCCGTGGAGGATTGCAGGGAAATGCTTTTCCGCTTAACCAAGGTAGAAATGCTATGTGGCGGTTTTGACTCGAACGAGTGGGCAGAGTGCATCGGTTCGCCTACCAATGAGGAGGAAGCCTATTACTTGGCTCTGAGAATGCCAAACGGATTCTCGAAGACAAGCGTGCATACTATGACGGTATATATTCACGATTATATCGTGAACCAATGTCTATATGAGTGGTTGATGGTTGTTTTTCCTGATGGTGCTGATAGGTTCTGGGCTTTGGCTGATGACAAGAAACAGAAGATTCAGGCGGCTAGCAATCGCTCGGCAAACCGTCCGAGAATCGCATTGCATCTATTTTAATGTATTAGTCGTTTTAGATTAACGATAAAAGCAAGGGTAGCTATCCATCACGGACTGCTACCCTTTATTGTATTAAATGACAATAAAATATTTATCTAAGTTTGTTCTGCAATCGAGCGATAAAGTCAGTAGATATACTGCTGATAGACTCGTTTGCGCTTATATTTCCCATGAGGATGATTCTGAAATACTTGTATGGCGAACCAACAAGGTTTCTCAGGAATATATCGGTAGAAGAACCGATAAAGTACCAATATACCATATCGTTACTGCCGAAAAGAACCATACCGCATTTGCCACTATCGAATGTCCAGAAACCAGCCCTTGTGATGCAGTTGAACATCGTCTTGTATATATTCTGATACCCAAGAGACAAAGGGCGGCTACAGAGGAAATACGGCACACTATCCGTTGGATTCTGCACATGAGCGTTGACTATCATACCATCCTTGTTAATGGCATACGCCTCAGGATAGATATTAATTCGGTTACGGAATGGGCTGTGCATGGTTCCCCACATCTGACTCTTCAAGGAATACACATAAGCATAGGTGTAGTTCGGGTTGAAGACAATGATTCGGCTATCGTAATAGTCGTAAATCATTTCTGATTCTTTGAGATACTTACGGAACATTTCGTAATCAACATCAGATTCAGGAATGTTTCCCATTTCAAGGAGTGCGTTGGTAAACTTCTTGACTCCTGGTATTTCTAATTCTCTCTTCACTTCCCCTTTGTACATGGATAGGAATTTGAACGGATAAAAATCTATAGCATCTGTGATGCAGATAGAGTTTCTGCCCTGCTGCATCATGATGCCCTTATCTGTAGGGAACAGAACAGCATCATCTATCTGTAGGATTCCTTTCGGGTTGGAGCAGATGTCTCGGCTCGCTGGCTGGCGAGTCTGATAGGTTCCTTCCTCTCCAAGCATCAATACCCACACGCCTTCATCGGTGAAAGCGTAGAGCGGAGCTTCACCAAACTGACCTTCACTGATAGGTCGGGTGTTGGCGGCTAGTGCTCGGATTATGGCAGAACCCACCTGAACGCTATTCTTGGCAGGGAAGACGAGAGGGTTCTCAGCTTCGCTTACTCTGATAAGTGAAGGAGAGTAATTTCCTTTGGAAGAAGAACTGAGAAAATCAGCTACCTTCTTTTTCAGGTTGTTCCAATCATCTTGCGTCACAACTTCACTGGTTACTCCTGATTCAACAAAAATGATGTCTCCTGCTGATACTTTTACATAGAAAGACAGACCGAAAGAAGGTGGGCTATACAGATTGTATTTGTATCGGGCATAGCCAGCGAGTTCTGAGAACTTGATTGTGACGTATATCATCTTTACATCACTTATCGGCACAGAGACAATCTTTGCAGTCGTATCAAAGTAACCTGAGAGATAATAGGTTCCATTGTTCGTGATTATCTCATAGATGGCTTCCTCATAGTTACCATCTGAATAGGTAGGCTGAATGACAAGAGAATTATCTATGTTCTTTCTGACACCAGCGACATGCAAGCGGTTGTTGTATGTGATAGCTGTATCGCCACCGAAATCAATTCTATTGAGGTCGGCAAGAGAAATGCTCTCTTCCGTGCGGTAAGGTCGTTTGAGCGTCTGCCTGTGCTCGAAACTGCCTACTGGGATGAATAAAGAGTGATAGAAAGATAGATTTCCGATGGCTTCATGCCAGTCTTTTTCAGATAAATCATCAAGGTTTATCCAATCTGTAGTCTGAGGGTCTGACTGAACCTCGTATGCTTTATCCAACTGGAAGAAACTTTCACCATCTGAAAGGAATATATCTACTCCCTGAATCAAGTCTTCAATACCATTAAGGTTTCCTATCATTCTTACCTCAATATCAAATTTATTGAAATTGACTCCCGATATGATAGTCTTGCCATTGGGTGCAGTAGGTTTTACCACATTTCTATATATGTTTATTCTTCTAGAATCGTGATTGCCGTCATTGTGAGGAAGAACGAAAGGATTTGAAATATTGATGTATGTACCGTCATAAAGTCTCATGGCAGCTACGCCAATTACGTTTCTCTTGAAGTACTCAATGCCAAACTCTTCCAACTTCTTGTTGGCTATAGCATCAAGGTCATTAAACATCTTCCTAGTACCAGAAGCGGTGGTCGTTGTTATGACACGTAGTTCTTCTTTTGTTTCTGCTACATATAAGAAGTATTTCCAAAAATCATCCCCAGCTTCCACCTTTAAAGAAACGTTTCCGCTATTGTATGTATTGGTGATTTCAATGCCATATTGAAGGTTGCTTCTGTCAAGAACACTATATGAATTTTTATTCCAAAAAGCATATTTCACGGAATTGTCACCCACAAAGCAGATAACGTTTCCGATGGCAGTAACAGAGTTGGCTTGGAATCCTTGAAGAGCGGCTAAAGAACCTCTTCTTTCGTCCTCCTGATAACTCTCGAACCAAGTCCATTCTCTTAATTCAGAATTATAGCAGATATAATGAAGATGGATGCTATCATCATGTGTTACCTTATGCACGAACTCAATCTTTTCGTTTGCTCCGATGGTAACGTTGTCGTTAACATATACTGGCTGGTGAATAGGGTGGAGTGCCCCATCCTCATTGATGAGGTTGAGGCAGGTTGCCAACTCTCCATCTTGGCAATCATAGTCGGATGGAGAGTTGGTTAGACCTAGAAATTTAACATCTTGTTTTTCGCTCATATCTTACTTAAATGAATTGGGGTTTATGATTTCGTAATATGGTTCTCCCTTGTACGATATTCGTGGGATGCAGGTAAGACGTACCATCTTGTTGAGCGGAAGATTGTACTCGTCAAGGATGGCGGTGATGGAAGGTAAATCACTTCTGAAACCCACTTTCTTGTGCTCATGATTGAACTGAAGCTGAGTGAAGGCGGTGTTGGCTTTGCTAAGTTCTTCCCAGTCCTCACGCATACAGAATCCGTAAGTACCTCTTTCAGATAATCGGAAAACGAAGATAGAGAAGTCTGTACGCTCCTTCTGCATGATATGGTCGTAGATGCCCTTAGAGAGCGTGACCGAGTTTTCTCTTCCATCCAGCACCACAAAGTTGTTGTGGTGAATGAAGGCTTGAACCTTATCCTTTAGATATTTGAATTTGAATTTCATTCTGCAAATATAATATGAATTTATGCATTGTCGGTTTTATCCGTTAACATTTCACGTCTTTTATTTTTTTGCTGCTATCATATTACGGGCGTTCTCCTTGGATTTCTCTCTGCGAAGACAGCCGCATGATTTAGTGAGTCCTGATAGCAGGGCTGAACTGAGAACTTTCGTTCCTCTGCCACAATCGCACTTGCATATCCAATACACTCCGTTTCTTGCTCCACGCTTGGGAGGTTCACGGCGGCAGACGAGTAGTCTGCCAAACCTTTGTCCTGTGATGTCATTAATCTTAGCCATGTTACTTCTCTGCCAGTTTCTTTGCCTCTTCTACTGATACTGGCTTTCCGCTGAGAGGTATGCGGAAGTCGAACTTGGAGCGGAAACCGTAGTAGCCTACGAAATCGAAGCTCTGTTTCATACGCTCGTCTGTGGTGATATACTTCTTGTAAGCCTTCACCTCCTTCTCTGAGCGGTAGATGGTGGAGTTAACGAAGTAGGAACTGGTTCCCTTGTTGGCGATAACTGCAATAAAGAACTGCTTGCCAAGGAACTTCTCCTTGATGCGCTGAATAATTGAGATTTTCTTTGTATTCATATATTAATTTTGATTAATTATTAAGAAGAATACAGATAGGCTGCACTCTTAAAACTATTCGATTCCACAAGATACGATACCATCTTCTTTGTTGATTCCTCGGAAGAACTGGCATCGCTGGCAAGCAAGGCTACCAACATATAGTATTTCGTTTGTGTACTTGCCGTATATGCCGAAGGGGCATGGAGTTGTGTACTCAAAGTGCCCACCGACAAATTCATTGACGTTAAATTTTGGATATTTCATTGCTAAATTATTTGTTTGTATTCTTACTTATCGAAATTGTCAATAGCCCATTCAACAACGTGCCATACACATAGCGTAAGAATGATAGCAGTAATACTTCTTTCGTTAATTTCAAACATTTGAAGTGTTACAGATAAGATAACTACACTGATACCTAACTTACTTAATGTATTAAGTATTCTGTCTAGCATAACTATTCTTTGTTTTTTCCGTCTGCCATATCATCGCCAAGAACATCTTTGATTTTCTTTTCGATGTACTCATCAGATGTACTTTCCTTTATCAGAGCATCAACATCTGGAAGTTCTGCATCTACCTTGTCTGCTTGCATTTTTGAGGTAAGCATACCCATTACAAGTTTCATCCAAGGGCTATTAGCCATGTTTGCCAATGAATCCTTTTTGATTTCATAGGCTTTCTTCAACTCTCCGTTATCACGGAAATATCTGAGCACTTCCGTCAATGCAGCAACAAAGTTCTTGTCTTGCATCGGGGTGCTCTTAGCCTCTTCCAGTTTAAGCATTAGGAAGAGTAATGATGAATGTAAATCTGTTTTATTCATAACTATTTATTTTGTTAAACTTATCGCCTTGGTGATGCGGTGGTCTCGGAAAGGAATGTGTACAGGTGGGTCAAATGTTTCATCATACACTCCATTGATATGGTCGAACATTCGCTTTAACCAATATGATTCTTTTATGCCATCGCACTTAGAGCCATCGCCGTTATTGTACTCATCGACTATTGACTTGTACTTCATTATCTTCTTTGCCAACCTAATCTTCATCCTTACACCTCCTCCCAGTCATTTGCGAGAATATCCTCAGAGGACATTCTTTCTACCTTGAAGATATGATGACCGTAATGGTAGAATATTCCTTCCTCGTCAATACCAAACGGATAAAGTCCATTTTCTCTTTTGGCGAGCTTTCCTTTTCTCATACGCTTTAAAGCCTCCGAGAAGTCAAATATTTCCTTATTCATAGCTACTTCTTTTTATGACAAGGGCAGCTCTCGGCGTGAATAACACAAACTCCGTGTTTCGTGTCCACAACCAGATAATCATGCTCTTCTTCTGTGATTACAGATATACCAACTCTCTTTGCAGGTTTGTTGCTATTAGCCAATGAGCGAATTCCCTCAAATATCAATGCTCCTACAAGCAAACACAAGACGAACCAAACGGCAGACTTGGCTAAGTCTAAAATCTTATTTTTCATACGCTACTCCTTTTTATTGAATTTATTGCAAATAACCTTAAATCTATTTAATGAATCTTTCTCACTCAGAAGGTATGTTAGTGCAACGCAAAAGTCGCGACCATTCTTAGCGAGCAAACAAAATGCGCCATATTTAAACACTACTATTCCGTCAGGACTATCATTGGTAACATTTGAAAGCATGTCACCTTCCCAAACCTCATTACCTTTGCAATCTGTCAGCCCTGTGGACATACAGACTGTAGAAGGGTCAACCTGGTGTGCATCATTTCTATTAAGCATTGATTCACTCTGCCTATCCTCGATGATGTAAGTGTTACCA
>ERZ1034669.129-NODE-129-length-34662-cov-4.660936_pt1 | contig 34662 bp, 30 predicted proteins | sample MGYA00520705_ERZ1034669 | MGnify/ENA primary metagenome ERZ1034669 (study PRJEB33766, sample SAMN09781766) | gut metagenome | biome: gut microbiome | host: Homo sapiens | place: Madagascar | study: EMG produced TPA metagenomics assembly of the PRJNA485056 data set... | reverse complement strand
GCAACGGATACTCGACCGACCGCAACGGCAGCGCGTGGGCGCTCGTTGGCAGCGGCGCGGCGGGGCTGGGCCTCAAGAGCGAGGTGCTGGGCGCGTCCGCGAGCTCGCTGCGCGCGGCGCTCCAGGCCGGCAAGGACGTGATCTGCGTCATGGGGCCGGGCACGTTCACGCGCGGCGGGCACTTCATTGCGCTGGACGGGCTTGACGCCGACGGGCGGGCCATCGTGCACGACTCAAACAGCTACCTGCGCAGCCACCAGAGCTGGGACCTTAACCTCATCGTCAGCGAGATGAGCTGCGCCTGGGCGCTCTCCGTGGCGTAGGCCCGGGTCGGGGCTGAGGGTGGGGCCAGGGCCGTGGCCGCAGGCTAGCGGCGCTTGTCCATGGACTCCAGAAGGCGGGCGTAGTCCTTGGTCAGGCGCTCGCCGATGGAGCCGGCGGCGTCGGTGGCGCAGATGATGCCGTGCTCGTCGGAGGCAAGAAACACCTCGGCAGGGGACGCGGCGCCGGAGGCAACGTCGTCAAGCAGGTCGGCCTGGCGAGAGAGCGGCAGGCCGACGGTCTTGGCCAGGTCCTCTACCAGTGAAGATGCACCAGAAAGGCTCTGGCCTGGGGCAACGCCCGCAACCAGGCAGCCATCTCGGACGGCCCAGAGCGTCTCCGGCGCGACGCCCGTCTCGCCCGCCTCCTGCTGCGCGGCGGTTGCGCGGTCGACGAGGCCCGAGGCGGTCATGGCGGCAAGCGGCTCGTACGGGCCGACGGTCATGGCTGCCTGGCCCTCCTCGTCAACGATGAGCATGAGCACGCCGTTGGGGTTTTCTGCCGAACCCTCGCGCAGGGTCCACTCAACGTGCTGCTTTGCCCACGCGATGAGCTGGGGAGAGACGGGCTCGTCGTCCAGAACGCGGCGGCTCAGCGCGCGCAGGTGACGGTTCTCGAGCGGCAGGCGGCCGGACGCCAGGCGCCAACGGCACACCAACGCCGGGGTCCCAAGCTTGAAGTTCCTCATCTCGGCACTGCCAACGTTCACGTCACCCATGGTCTTCTCCCCTTCTGCGGACAGCTTCTGTAGCGTACCCCATCGAGAAGCGGCTGAAACCGGCGGCGCCGGTCGTCAGAGCGCGGAAGGCAGCCAGTCGAGCAGAGCCGCGAGCGGGCCGAGGCGGACATCCGCAAGGGACTGGTCAAGTTCGGGAGCACTTGGCGGCATAACGGCGCAAACCGTCGCATCAGCCTCGTGAGCTGCGCGAATGCCAAGCGGCGAGTCCTCGACCACAAGCGTGCGGCACGGGCTGACGCCCAGCCGGCGCATGGCCGCAAGGTAGATGTCGGGCGCCGGTTTGTTTGCAGCGCAGTCCTCTCCGGAGAGCGTCTCGTCAAAGGCGCTGGCCAATTTCAGCTGCTCAAGAAAGCCATCGATGACCCAGCTCGGCCCGGCCGAGGCGAGGCCAGTTTTGAGGCCCAGAGCGCGACACATCTGAAGGACCTCGCGCATGCGGGGGACGCACAGCTGGGCATAGGGCACCGGGTCGTTGGCAAAGCGAGAACGAAACCGCTGGTAGAGAGCCTCGCGTTTAGCCAGGTCATCGGGCACTGCGGTTTTCCAGATGACCTCGTTGTTTGAGCCGTAAAAGCTGGGAAACGCAGAGTCGTCAATGCCAACCTCAGCAAAGAACTCACGCCGGCGGCGGTCGTAGAAGGGCTCGGTATCAACCAGAACGCCGTCTTTGTCAAAGATGATTGCCTCGTAGCGCACGGGACCTCCCCTTTTGCTTAATTTGCAAGGCTCGTATGCGCAGCCGGGGCGCCTTCTGGCCCAAAGTCTGCACAGAAGTGGCCTTCGTGTGAGCGATTTGGCTTCGGCTGTGCAGAAGTGCCCTTCGTGCGAGCCCCTTTCTGGGGACCTTATCCGAAGACCTCAAGCAGTATGCATTTCCGGCAGAGCGCAACTGGCCTTATGCCTGAAAATATTCATTGCCAACTTTATATGGCTTTAAAACCCAAAAAACAGGCTCACACCAAGGCCACTTCTGCACAGCCGAAGCCAAATCGCTCACACGAAGGTCCGTTCTGCACAAGGCATGGGCCAGCGGCGTCCGCGGCAGACACCCAAACGCCCGCCGCGGCGCCGTGGGCAGCTATTTCTCGAGCTGCTTGGCAAGCATGATGGAAAGAATTGCCTCGTCAGTGGTGGCAAAGCCCTCGCGGACAAGCTTGCCCGTGTGACTGATGGTGTCCTCGGCGTCTTCAAAGACAATGCCCTCAAGGCTGGACGGCTGAATGTCTGCCAGCGCCAGTGTCGAGGAGGTGATGGCAGCGTTGGTACCTGCGGCAATCTTCAGCGCGCACGTAGCCTTGGCGCCATCGCAAATCATTCCCTGGAGCGTGGCGAGCATGTTGTTGATTGCGCACTTTATCTCTGGCAGGTTGCCTCCCTGCAGGTAGGTCATGCCACAGCAAGAGCCTGTGCCGCCCGCAATACCGCTTCCGCACAGGGGAGAAAGGCGCCCCATGTACTCCTTGATGTGCATGACCACCAAGAACGACATGACCAGTGCACGAGCAAGGTCCTCGTCGGAGGAGCCCAGGGCGCGTCCCAGCTCGATGATGGGAAGGCTGCTGGCCAGGCCCTGGTTTCCGGAGCCCGCGCACGTCATGACGGAAAGCGGACACCCGCCCATGCGGGCATCAGAGGCGGCGGCCGTGGCAGAAATCAGACGCAGGGAGAGATTGTTGAGAAGCACGCCGCGCGCATTTGACCCGGCGCTCATGCGGCGGCCGACCTCCAGGCCATAGCTGTTACGCAGGCCCTCCTCGCTCACGCGCGTGTTCATCGGCACGCAATCAAGCACAAACTTGATGTCCTCAAAGGGCACGGTGGTCGCAAACTCGTAGATGCCGTCCACGGTGAGGCCGGTGCCGCCGTCGGCATCGCCGGCGCCGACGGAGATGGGCTTGTCCACCAGGACCTCGCCGTTCTTCTCCACGCGCACGACGTTGGTGTGGTCACGGCAGACAATGACGCGGGAGGTGTCCGTCCCATCCGTGAGCAGGGCCTCAATGTAGAGCGCCTCCGGCGTGGCCTTCTGCTCGACGTGCACCACGTGGGCCTCTACCAGCTCCTTTGCAGCCGCCAGCTGCTCAGGCGAGAAGCCCTGCAGCACCTCGAGCCGCTTGGCGGACTGCTTGACCACGGCGCCAAGCGCGGCAGCGATCTCGATGCCCACCATGCCGGTCCCGGGGATGCCCACGCCCAGCGCGTTCTTGATGATGTTGGCGGACAGCTTGAGCCGCACGTCGGTGGCGTCGGCGCCCAGCTGCTCGGCCGCAAGAGAGACGGCAAACGCCACGGCCACGGGCTCGGTGCACCCCTCGGCCGGAACGACCTCCTTCTTGAGGAGCCCGATGTAGTCGACCATGTTGATCCTCCCAGTCTAGGCGGACAGCTCTACCAGCGCCTCAAGCGCCGCCTCATAAATATCCGTCGCTTTGGAGATATTCTCAAGCAAAACGTGCTCGTCGATGCCATGGGCGCCGGTGTGGGTGCCCGGAAGCTTGGGCCCAAACGCCACCAGCGCGGGCAAGAGGCTGGCGTAGGTGCCACCCGCCATGACCGACGTCGTTCCCGGCTCTCCCGTCACCCGCTCGTACGCGGCGAGAAGCGCCTGCACGCAGGGGTCGTCCTCCGGGACCAGATGCAGCTGCTTGCTCACAGCAACCCTCACGTCCCAACGAGCCCCCAAGGCCCCTCGCAGTCGAGAAACAACCTCGTCCTCGCTAATGCCAGAGCCAAAGCGCACGTCAAGCTCAATGCGCACGCGCCGTCCCTGCGCCTCAAGAACGCCTAGGTTAACGGACGTGTGTCCAAACTCATCGTCGGGCACGTCAATGCCAAGCGCCGCGCCGGTCAGGTCTCGGCAGAACAGCCGCTCAAACAGGCAAACGACGTCGCCACTGACCTCGGGCGTGCCCGCAAGCTCGCGAAGCAGCGCGCAGATGGCGTTTTGCCCACGCTCCGGCGTTGACCCGTGTGCGCTCTTTCCGCTGGCCCGCACCGTCGTGCCGTCAGGCAGCGTGGCCTGCGCGGAGTCCGGCACCACGTTCGCAGCCGTGCCGCCGCTGATGCTCAGACCCGCGGCCAAATCGGCGTCGTCGCAGGTCAGCACCAGGTGAAGCCGCGCCTTCTCGCCACGCACAAGGGGAAACGTCGCATCAGGCACAAACCCCAGGGAAGGCAGCTCGCAGCCCGACTCGACGTACTCGCGTAGGTCGGACATGCCGGTTTCCTCATCCGTTCCAAAGATGATGCGAATCCTGCAGGGAAGCCCGGCAGCCGCCCTCGCACGCTCCCACAGCTCCCCCACGAGCTCGATCATGACCGCAGCGCCAATCTTGTTGTCCATACAGCCGCGGCCGTAGAGCATGCCGTCCTCGACCTGCGCGCCATACGGGTCGCGCGTCCAGCCGTCGCCGGCAGGGACGACGTCCAGGTGCACGGGAAACGCCACCAGCGGGCCGCGGTCCCCCACCTCGGCAACCCCAACCTTCCGTCCCAGCCGAGAAGTTCGCATTCCCCTGGACTCGCACTCCAAGAGAGCCCGGCGAAGCGCCAGCTCGCACCCCTCGCCGTACGGGGCCCCAGGCGCGGGCGCGGCGTGCTCCGTGTTGATGCGCACCAGGTCGCGCAGTAGCGAGAGAATCCTCTCGTCGCGAAGCTCCTGCGGAAGGGCCCAGCACGGACGAGGGGCGGCCACGCTACTCGCCGTCCTTTGCGTTGGCCGCGGCGTCGGCGCGGCAGGCCTCGGCGCCCGAGGGGTCGCCGTCCTTCTTGGGAGTGAAGACGAGCTCGCAGATGTCGTCGCCGCGACCGATCTGGTTGGCAAAGTGCAGGTTGACGCCAGCGCAGTCGGCACGGGCAAAGTCGCTGTAGCAGGCAAGGCGGCAAAGCTCGGCCACGCGCTCGGCGGGCAGCCCCATGGCCTTCCAGGTGTGCGCAAGCGGGCAGAAGTGGAACTTCAGCACGCCGCGCTCGTCGGTCTTCTCGGCGAGCTCCATCTCAAAGACGTCCTGGCCGTTGCTGCCGTAGAGCATCTCGGCCATCTTGCCGGGGTTGCCCTCGCAGACGCCGTACTTCTTGCCGCGGCCAAGGCCAAACTTGTAGATGGTGTCCTCGCAGAACTCGTCCGGGTCGATGCCGTGCTTCTCGGCCTCCTCGAGCATGAGGGCAAACCACTGGGCACGGGTGCCGTTGGCACCGCGGACGTCGGTCAGAAACTCGTCGCGGGTAAAGGTCTGCTTGTCAGACATGTCTATCCTCTCCGTTAAACAAAGCGCAGGTGGCGCTGGCTATTGCGTGTCGTTGCGTGTCAATCAGACGAGAAGGGCCCGGCCACTCCCAGCGTGGCCGGGCCCAGGGAAGGCACTGCCTAGAGGGCGAAGATGCCGAGGAAGGCGCCGATGATGGAGGCGCAGATGAGGATGATCAGGCAGCGGGTGATCGTCCACTTCTTGCACTTGATGCCCCAGAAGACAAAGAACACTGCGGCCAGGGGAAGCAGGCCAGGGGCGATTGCGTCCAGGGTCGTCTGCAGCTGGACGGTCTTGTCGCCAAAGGTCCAGGCAAGCGGGGTGCTGACCTTCACGATGCTGGCGGACAGGGCGCCCATCATGAACATGCCCACGATGGAGGCGCAGTCGATGATCTTGTTGATGATGCCGCCGGAGAGGATCTTCTGGATGGACTCCTTGCCCAGCTTGTAGCCAAGGCCAAAGAGGAAGCGGGCCTCGCAGAACGTGATGGCGGCGAAGGTGATGGGGAAGACCACGCCCACGACGTTGCCGGTGGTGGCAAACGAGGCACCCAGGGCAAAGAGGATGGTCTGGATGGTGCCGAAGTCAAGGGTGTCGCCAATGCCGGCGAGCGGGCCCATGAGGCCGGTCTTGATGCCAGTGATCATCTCGTCGGGGATGTCGGAGCCCATGGCCTTCTGCTCCTCCATGGCGAGCACGGTGCCGTGGATGAGGCAGCCCCAGTTGGCCTGCGTGTTGAAGAAGCCCAGGTGGCGCTTGATGGCGGCCTCGAGGTCCTCGTCATTGGGGTAGAGCTTGCGGAGCACGGGAGCAAAGGAGGAGGCTACGGCCAGCGCCTGCATGCGCTCGAAGGAGTTGGAAAGCTCGGCCGTCCAGATCCAGCGCAGGAACACGCCGTTGACGTCCTTCTCGGACAGCAGGTGCTCCTGCTCCTTCTTCTCGCCGTCCAGGTCCTTGGCAAAGTTCAGACCGTCGAAGGCCTTCTCGTCGCCCATGAACATGATGAGAAGGGCCATGCAGATGCCAAAGATGGCGGCAGCCATGGTCGGGATCTGCAGGTACTTGACCAGGAAGAAGCCGATGATGAAGAGCGGCAGGTACTTCATCTTGCCGATCATGAAAATCGTGGTGGCAAAGCCCAGGGCGGGCAGCATGCCGCCCATGACGTTGAAGCCGGTGAGCAGCCACGTGGGCATGACGTTCAGCATGGCGGTCACGAAGTCGGCGCCAAAGTAGTTGATGACGAACATCAGCGGGAAGCGAATGATGAATCCCAGGATGAACGGGTAGGTGGTGGCGCAGCGCCAGACCTTCTTGACGTCGGCCTCGTCGGCGGCCTTGTCGGCCCAGTGGACAAACACGGCGTTGACGGTGCGGCGCAGGTTGTTCACAAAGACGCCGAGGACGCCCAGCGGCACGGCGATGGAGACGGCCACCTCAGGGGTCACGCCGGTCTGGATGGCGATGGGCACGGCGATGAGTGCGGCAAAGACTCGGTCGGACGGGATGTTGCCGCCAGCAGCGACCATGCCCAGGTAGACCATCTCGATGCTGCCACCGGTGATGAGGCCGGTCTCGAGGTTGCCGGTGAGCGCGCCCAGGACGGTGCCCACCACGATGGGGGACTTGAGCGTCTGGATCCACGAGTATCCCGCGAGGGATGCGGCAAACCAGAACCACAGTCCGCCAACAAGGGCGAAGAACAGGTTGAGTTGCATGGTTGCTCCTTAGGAGTTGTACTTCTTGAGGGCGTCGGCGAGGGTCATTCCGGCCTCCTCGGGGACGACCTGCAGGGTGATCTGGCATCCGGCGTCGGCCATGTGCGTGAGGTCTGCGACGTCGGCGTCGTTGAGCGCGACGGCCTGGAAGACGATCTTTCGGCCGGCCTCGGCGGGAACGCCGCCCAGCTGCAGGGCCTTGAGCTCAAGGCCGGCGTCCATGGCCTTGCGGGCCGTCTGGATGCTCTTGAAGAGCAGGAAGACGTTGCCGGAGCCCAGGTCGTCCGCCTGGTAGGCGCGGGCGGTGTCCTCGGCGGACTTGATGTCCACGTCGACGCCGCTCGGGGCGGCCATCTTGTAGATGTCCACCATGAAGCTGTCCTGGGCCAGGACGTCGTCGACAATCAAGATCTTCTGCGCGGCGGCGATCTTGGACCACTTGGTGATGACCTGGCCGTGGATGAGGCGGTGGTCAACGCGCGCAAACGTGATGTTTGGCATGGGAACCTTCTTGTCTTGCCCCGGCTACTTGCCGAGCAGCTGGTTGATGTTCTTGACGCCCTGGGCGCCCGCCTCCTGGCAGGCGGCCTGGAGCTCCTCGGCCGAGCCGGCGGAGTCCCGCGAGGAGAGCGCCTCGATGAACATGGGGAGGTTCACCCCGGACAGCACCCGGTAGCTTCTCTCGCGCAGGTTCATGCTCGCGACGTTGCACGGGCTTCCGCCAAGAAGGTCGGCCAGCACGAGGACGCCATCACCGGTGTCCACGCGGTCAAGCGCGGCGAGAAACGCGGCGTTGAGGTCGTTTACGTTGTCCTCGCGGCGCAGGGAGAGCGTCTCCACCTGCGTCACGGGTCCCGTGATGAGCTCGGCCGCGTCCACGATCCCCTCGCTGAGCGTGCCGTGCGTCATGACGATGATTCCGACCATGAATCCCTCCCCTGGGTCAGGTCTTTGTGACTCTTGTGTCTAACGGATGGTGAGCTGCTGTGCACCGCATCTCGAAGCGCATTCTTCGGGCACGCCGCTCGGCTGTCAACGCACGCCGGCCAGCGGTCGATTTTGCTGATTTTTCGGCTTGTAACCGTTTGGGGCGAGCGGCTGGCCTATGCTGAAGTGTTCGGAATTTGCTCCAAATGGACGGTTTTCTCGCGTTGGCCCAGTTTTTTTGCTCGGGTACGCCCCATTGCTTTCTTCGATTTTGCGCAATATACTGGTTTTGTGCAAAACCGAGGACGGAAGGGAGAGCCGCACTTGAAGGTCAAGAACGCACCTCTCAAACCGGAGGATTATTTCCCAAGACTTTCTGACCGGATGTTACCGAGTCTCCTCAATTCCTACAAAATTCTTGAGTTCGAGGGCGTGCGAGGCTGCGGCAAAACCCATACGTGTCTGTCCGTCGCTCGGACCATCACTCATGCAGACGAGAAGACCATCGTGCTGCCGCTCATTCAGTCAGACCCCCGCCTGGCCATATCGGGAGACCGGCCACACGTCATCGACGAGTGGCAGACCATGCCGGAGCTCCGGGAGCTTGCCTACCGCGAGGCCGAGGCCACGGGAAGCCTGTTGCTCACCACCTCGCTGCGCCCCGGGTCGCCAGAGCCTTACGTGAGGTCCCACGCAAGCGCCGCCACCCACATCCACATGCGCACGCTCTCCCTCTTCGAGCTTGGCCTCTCAAACGCAAGCGTCTCGCTCACGGGGCTTCTCGATGGGCGCTTTGACCCCGTGGCCAAGAACGTGTCCATAAGGACCATCGCCTCATATATATGTAAGGGAGGCTGGCCGTTTGCCAGGGAGACCGACCCCGCGCGAGCCTTGGAGCTGGCCGGCCGTCACCTCGGGGACATCTTGGCCACAGACGTGACCGCAATGGGCAAGAAGCCCTCCACGGCGCAGGACGTCCTTGCCGCGACGGCCGAGCGCGAGGGCGACTTCACCTACGCCCGCATCGCACAGACCATGGAGGTCCACGGCGCCAAGCCGCCCTCAAGAAACACCCTCGCCGCCTACTTGGGAGTTCTCGAGCGCCTCTACCTCGTGGAGCGCCTTGACGGCTGGGCCGCGCCGGTCCGCGCGACCTCGCGCGTCAAGGTCAAGCCCCGCTACCTGCCCTGCGATCCGAGCGTCGGCGTCTTTGCCTGCGGTCTGAACGAGAGAAGCCTGCTCAGGGACGCCTCGGTCTTCTCGCGCGCGCTGAAGTCGATGGCCCTCAGGGACCTCCTGGTCTACGCCGCCGTGCTTGAGCCCGGAGTTGAGCCGCAGGTGCGCTACTACGCGGACTCCGACGGGCTTGAGGTTGACTTTGTTCTTCTCCTTGCGGACGGCCGCTGGGCGCCCATAAACGTCGAGATTGGAGAAGCGCAGGTCAAAGGCTCGATCAAGCGGCTCCAGCGACTCTGCAAGAAGGTCCGCAACGGCGGCAGGCTGGGCGAGGCCGCCTTCTGTGCCGTCATACTTGCCAGCACCGACCGGCCCCGCAGGGACGAGGCCACGGGCACGTTCGTCTTCCCCATCACAACCTTTGGCGCATAGGAGAACCCATGGCTTTGCAGCATCAAGGCGGCAGCCCTACCTATAGGCCGTTTGAGAAGAAGGACCTTGAAGTCGCAGCGGAGCTGTTCTACCAGCAGTGGGGCACGGAGGCCGGAGAGCGGCTGGGCAGGCTGGTTGCGCAGGTCAACCTGTGCAACTATCTCATGGACGCAGACTGGGGCCTTGTCGCCGAGGGTGCGGGCGGCGAGCTTCTGGGCGTGCTTCTCGCAGAGACCGGCTCCCAGCCGGCCGCCGCACGATCCGCGTGGCACGCCAGTCGAGAAGAGCTTCTTGCCCAGGTTGCACCAGGCGCCACCTTTGGCCGCGAGGTCTGCCGGGTTGAGGCCGAGGAACTGGTGCTCTCGCAGCGGTTCCGCGCCGCGGCGGACGCGAGTGGGCGCCCGGAGGCGGCAGCGGAGTTCAAGCTCCTGATTGTGAGCCCGGCTGCCCGCGGGCTGGGCGTCGGTGGCGGCCTCGTGCGCCGTGGCGAGGACCATCTTGCGCAGACGGGAGCCACCGGCTACTACCTCATCACAGACGACACCTGTGACGTGGGGTTTTACGACCATCTGGGCCTTTCTCGCCTGGTGGCGGAAGCCTCGGCGGCAGAGCCTGGAATCAATCTTTATGTCTACGGCAAGGAGCTCTAGATGCCTGAAGTCACAACCGGCGGCCCCGTGCGCGGGCGCTTTGCCCCCACGCCGTCCGGACGCATGCACCTGGGCAACGTCTTCTCGGCCCTGATGGCGTGGCTGTCCGTGCGCAGCGTGGGCGGAACGCTGGTCCTGCGCATTGAGGACCTCGACCCGCGCGCCCAGCGCCGCGAGGTGGCCGAGCTCCTCATGCGCGACCTCGAGTGGCTGGGCCTCACCTGGGACGAGGGTCCGTACTTTCAGAGCGAGCGCACGGCCATCTACCAGGCTGCCGTTGACAAGCTGACCGCCCAGGGGCTCACGTACCCGTGCTTTTGCACCCGCGCGGAGCTCCATGCGGCAAGCGCGCCGCACGCGTCCGACGGCACCTACCTCTACCAGGGAACTTGTCGCAATCTGAGCGCCGAGGAGATTGCGAGAAGAGCAGCCCTCCGGCCGCCGGCGATGCGCCTCAAGGTGCCGCCAGCCAGCGACCCAGCAGGCACCATCACCTGGACTGACCTGGCCTTTGGCCCTCAAACCGAGGTGCTGGCCCGGGAATGCGGGGACTTTCTCGTGCGGCGCAGCGATGGCGTCTTTGCCTACCAGTTGGCCGTCGTGGTCGATGACTGCCTGATGGGCGTCAACCAGGTTGTTCGCGGGTCAGACCTGTTGGGATCCTCCGCGAGGCAGACCTACCTGGCACGCCTGCTGGGCTACGAGCCGCCGACGTTTGGCCACATCCCCCTGCTGGTGGCACCTGACGGGCGGCGCCTCTCCAAGAGGGACCGCGACCTTGACCTGGGCGGCCTGCGCGAGGCGGGCCTGAGCCCCAGCGTGATCATCGGCGCGCTTGCCTCGACGGCCGGCCTCGTGCCCGCAGGCACCGTGGTCACGCCCGAGGAGCTCATCCCCGCGTTCAGCTGGCAGAAGCTGGCCGACCGGATTGCCTCCAAGGAAGAAGACATCGTGGTCACGGACGGTTTTCTGGCAGAGGGTTCAAGCTAACCCTTGTGGCCACAGGCGTTTGTGAGGTATGATTCCAAAGCACCAAATTTGGAGAGCTGACCGAGAGGCCGAAGGTGCTCGCCTGCTAAGCGAGTATTCCCCCTAAGGGAATCTGGGGTTCGAATCCCCAGCTCTCCGCCAGAATGATCAACCCGCCCTGCCAGCCAGGGCGGGTTTTCTTTTGTTGGTGAGCCGCTCATCTGCAGCGTTGCCATTCGCCATCATACTTTCTTCATATTTAGAAATCCTCATTGACAGATGGAGGAAGGAACGGCATTATAAATAACCGCACGCGGCGTTACCTCAGCTGGATAGAGGACCTGACTACGAATCAGGGCGTCATAGGTTCGAATCCTATACGCCGCACCACGCAAACTAAGAGGCTCCTTCGGGAGCCTCTTTTTTGTTGCGTTTGCGCCTAGAGAAGGTCGTGCAGATGGGCGCCCAGCCCCTACCCCACCGGCCGGTAATGAATGCCCGAGGTATCTCCCACCCCCATGTACGCGTAGGGCACGCCCTGCGCATCGCAAAGGTCCATGAGGTCAACCAGGGCATTCTCCTCTCCACTGGCAAACTCCGTCAGCGCCGCCGCAGCGTCGCCGCCAGGGCGCCCCAGCATCGCGGCCAGCCCCTCAAGCGCCGCCACGTCAAAGATCATCCTCGCCGTGTGCGAAGACTCCCCGTACGCAATGAAACAGCTCTTACCGGCAACGATCTCCTCAAGCGCCAGCGCTCCGGACTCCTGAGAGCCAACCCGCATCACACGCACGTCCCCCGCCGACTCAAACCGAGCAACCTCCCGCATAGCACCCCTTCCCTCTTCCCACTTTGGGATATTCTATCACAAGAATAGAACGCTTGTTCTTGTCTACGAGGATAGAGTTTCATTCCTACACAGGGTCGGCGGTCCCAACGTCGCGGGCGTAAAATCATCAGCGATGCAGGTGGAGAGGCTAATTTGCAATCGGCATCAAGGCTGATGATGCAACCCACCCTCCTGGCGGTAATTGCGGACAGAGGCGCCCTCGCCCATGCTCGCTATGAAGGCGTCTTGGTCATCCCCGCCACAACGTTGACGGCGTAGGGCGGCCGAGTCACGCCCCCACTCCCAAGGCTCAAATTGTATTTGAGTTTTGGGAGTGCGTCGCAAAGGAGACTGCTGTTCAGACGCGCTTGTGGCGATCCTGCTTAAGCCAATTGCATTAGAAGGCGCCAATACCACCGAATAACTTGTTGTATGTCTCTTCCGCTTCGCCGGCCGCGTACTTTAGCGCCGCAAACTCAATCATGCAGAAATAATCCGCCACCTGGGCCAGCCTATACTCCGTCGTCGTTCTACGACGTATCACAACGTTACTTGCCAGCCCCGACTCAATGGCACCATACAGCGCTTATCAGAGAAACCGCAGGTCGTGCGGCGGCGGGTTCACGGGGCCCGGGCGTTGCCTGCCGTTTTTTTGGTAGGCAACGCCCGGCCGATGGAGATGGCAGCAGTGGCAACAAAAAACGACGCCCGCGCATCCCCTTAGTCCCATCCAAACTGTAGGGATAACGCTGCCTAGTAGAACAGCTCGACCTCGCCCATCAGGAAGTTCTCGATAGAGCAAGCCCCTGCGGCAGCCCCACCCACAACTATCCGCTTGGTGCCAGGATGGTTGTCGAGGAACTCTGCCATGCCGCTCTGACCCGACTCTGCACCGCCCTTTACCTCGATGGCTGTGAGCGCCGAGCCATCACGTATAACATAGTCAACCTCCTTGACCCCCTCGCGCCACCACATGACATCGAACCCCTCGCACTCCGAGCGGGCGAGAAGGTACGCACCCACCGCCGACTCGACCAGATGACCGCGAAGGTCCCCAGATACAAGAAATGCATCGGCTCCCTTGTCAGACATCGCCGTCATAAGAGACGTGTCATGGACCATGAGACGCGGCGAACTCCGCCGCTTTGTGACCTCCTTGTCGGAGAACTTCGGAATCGCCGAGATCATTCCGGCCTTGCCGAGCAGATCGAGGTAATGGGCAACCGTCACCGTGTTTCCCTTGTCCTGGAGCTGTCCGAGAATCTTTGTGTATGAAAGCTCCTGGGCTGAGTAGGCACAGCCAAGGTTGAACAGAGCCCTCATCAGCGCGGGCTTTCTGACCTCGCTCATCTCGAGCACGTCCTTGGAAATTGTCGGCTCGACGATTGCATCGCGCAGGTATGCTTTCCAGCGGCGTTCGTCTGTCGAGAAGACCGCGGCGCCGGGATATCCACCAAAGTACAGGAACTGATCAAGGCCGAATCCGAACGCCTCTTGGCACTCCGCAAGGCTCCAATGAGGGGAGCGGATGATCTCAAACCTCCCCATCAGCGAATCTTCCATGCCCTTGTGAAGTAGGAGAGACGAGGAACCGCTCAGGACGGTCCTTACGGGAATGCCCTCTCGCCGGTCTCGGTCGTAGAGGGACTTCACTTGCCTCGCCCAATCGGGAACCTTCTGGACCTCGTCGATGCAGAGGATGACCATGCGTGAGCCCAAGCGCGTCATGTCGCGCGCAACCTGCCACTCGCGTTCTACCCACGCGGCGTTTGGGTTAGGGACGTCATCAGCACTCACAAAGTGGTGCTCGGCCTCAACGGCCGAAAGGGCCTGCGAGATGAGCGTCGTCTTGCCAGTCTGGCGCGGGCCAATGACGAACTGCATTGTCCACGCGGTATCACCCGTCAGTCTATCGACAAGCTGCCTGACTTGTGGTCTCTGATATGAATACATGCGTTTACCTGCCCGTTTGTCCGTCTGACAAGAATTACTCATCGTATCTAGTAATTTTACTAGATACGATGAGTAATTTTACGAGACACGATAAGCAGAATGCGGGACGGAGGCGGCCACGGCAACAAAAAACGGCGCTCGCACGAGGATGTGCGGGCGCCGTTGGCGTTGCGGGTCTGGCGAGAAGTGCAGCTACTAGGACCTGCGAATCATCTCGGTCACGAGGGCGGCCACCTGGGCAGCCTGGGCGGGGTTGACGCGCTCGATGACGTCGGCCGGGGTGCCGGAGAGCGCCTTCATGCCGCTGGGGTCCACACCGGTGATGGTGATGGAGCGCACGTGGGCGCGCATAGACGGCGTGGCATCGGTACTGCCCCACTCGTGCTCCGCCTGGGCAAGACCAATGTGCAGGTCAGCGGCGGTGCGGGCGAGGCTCCTCACCATGCGGCGGTCCGCTCGGCGAGAATTGATGATGCCCTCGCGCGTGAACACGGTGAGCTCGCCGGCGCCGACGGCATCAATGTTGATCACAAACGCGCCGCGGATCTGCTTGCGGTGCTGGGCCAGGAAGGCCTTCATGCCCGCGTGGCCGAGGCCGCTGGCGCCCAGGCCCACGAACCAGATGTCGTGGCAGAGAAGAGCGTCGTCGTTCATGGCCAGTACGGCGTCGCGCAGGTCCTCGTCGGTGGGGGCTGCGGCGCCGGAGTCCGCGGGGTTCTCGCCGGCAGGGGCGTCTGCGGCGGAGACAAACTCGGGGGCCGCGCCGGGCGTGCCGGCCACGGCAGCCTCGGCGGCGGCGTCGGCAGGGGCGGCCTCGTCCTCGACGAGCCTCAAGCCGGCCCGGGTGGTGGCGCCGCCCTTCCAGCCGCCATCCTCGTCGCTCCAGTTCTCGTCGTCGGTGATGCCGAGCCAGTCCTCGCGCTGGTCGTCGGCCTCGGCGGCGCCCTTGTGACCAAACGGCAGGTTGATCTTGGGCAGCTTGAAGCCGCCAAAGCGGTGCTTGCCCTGGGCGGGCTCGTCCTCGGCAGCGTCAAAGCTGCCGGCGGAGATGGTGCCAAAGAGCTGCGCGGGGGCTGCGGGCTGCTGCGGCACGGGGGCCGGAGCGGGCACTGCGGACGGGCGACGGACCGTGGACGGCTGAGCGGGAGCCTGGGTCACAACCTGGCCGCGCGGGTCCGTGGCAAACGGGTCCATGGACTCCTCGCCCGGGTTGGGCAGGTCAAACAGGGAGGCGCGGCGCGCGGGGTTGGGGGCCTGCGGGCGGAAGCTGGTGTGGCCCCACTCCGGGTCCTCGGGAGCGGCCGGACGCTGGCGCTGCGCGGGAGCCGTGGGCTGGGTGGCGTCGGCGTCGCCCATGGCGGTGAGGCCCGCGGCGTCGCCGTCGCCGGCCTGCGCGGGCTCGGCGTCAGAGACGAGGTTGAAGCGGCCGGTGGCCGTGAGGTCCTCGCCCGTCACGACGGGGACCTCTGCCGTGGCGCCTAGCTCGGGCTCCGCCGGAGCGGTCGGAGCGGCAGTCGTCACCTCGGCCTCGACCGGTTGGAAGCTCGCGGTCTGGCCAGCGCCGGCGGCCTCGGCGGCAGCGGCAACAGCGGCGGCCTGCTCGGCGGCTGCAGCGGCGACCTCCTCGGCGGGCACCTGCTCCATGACGTTCTCGCGGTACTCAATCTGGCAGTCCTCGGGGAGCATGCCCAGGCCGCGAAGGACGTCGGCGCCGTGGCGCACGCCCTCCACGGGCACGGGGCGCCACTGGGGCTCGGCGGGAACGAACGGGGCCGCGGCAACCGTGGCGCCGGCGTCGGGCGCAGCCTGGGCTGCGGCCGCAAAGTCCGCGGGCGTCTCGCCAGCAGCGCCGTCCACGGCGGAGGCGTCGTCATAGGAGGAGACGGCGTCAAAGGCGGGCTCGGCGGGCACCCAGTTGGCGGGGTCCTCGTTTGCGGGATAGGCGCTCTGCTCGCCGGAGGGGCGGACGTTCTCAAGGATGCCCAGCATGGCGGCCACGCCGGTCTTGTTGTCGTTTGCGCCCTCGGTGCTGGGCGTGAAGAGTTCCACAATGCCGGTAACAGCAAGGAGCAGAAGCGGCAGCGCAGCGATGAGGCCGACGACCCACAGGATGCGGCGGAAGGCCTCGGGCAGGAAGGCCATGATCTGAAAGAGGGTGGCCACGGCCACGGCCAGCACGCACCACTTGCTGAAGCGCCAGGCCATGGGCAGGTACGGCGCGAGGGGCGTGGAGTAGACGGGGTTCTCGTGCGGGGTGTCGTAGTGGGCGACGACAACGATGGGGCGGATGCCCTTCTGGACCAGCGGGCCCTCGCCCTTGTGGAAGGCTACGACGTTCTGGCTGCGCGCGGAGGGGCCGAGCTTCTCCACAAAGTCATTGCCCAGGTAGCGAGCCACAAAGGCCGCCACGGGAAGCGCCACCAGCACAAAGCCGATGACGGTCAGCGGCACGACACCAATGCCCACCAGCAGCATGCCCACAAAGAGCATGGCAAACAAAATCTGGTCCATGACGCCGCCAAAGGCCTTGGCGTCAAACTCCTCGATGGAAGGCTCCACGCCGTGTCGGCGCATGATGTCCGCGATGGTCTGTGCGGCCTGGTACTCCTCCTGGCTGTTTGCCGGAGCAATCCCGACGTTCTGGTCGAGCTGGTCCAGGTAGTCATGTGTCATGGCCATGCTGTGCGTCCTTTTGGTAAGTCTCTGATGCGTTTGCTGCGTTGCTGCATACAATCTAGACAGTATACGGCTTATGGTGCAGATTCGTTGAAAACTCGCAGATGCCGGGCGCAGGCGGTGGGTCGCGGGCGCAGGGGCGTTATCCCGGGAGGTCAGATGGGCAGCAAAGAGATGACCAAGGACGACGAGAAGGTCGAGCGCATAGCCTCGTTGGCTGCGTACTTCATGCAGGCGAGAAGTGCCGTCAGCTCCGAGGCAATCCATACGAGGTTTTATCCGTCACTGAGCGTCGACAGCTTCAACAAGGCGTTCTCGCGCGACCGCGCCGACCTTGCCATCTGCGGCCTGGTGCTGAAGAAGTGCGGCTCAGGTGACTCGCGCGCGCTCTGGAAGGTTGACGAGGAGACTTCCTACGCGGACTCCACCGCACTCTCTCCGACCGACGCCTTTGCGTTTGCCCTGGCCTGCCAGCCGCTCCTTCGCACCGAGGGCTTCCCGCTCTCCACCGACCTGGACTTTGCGCTCAAAAAAATCTACAACTACTTTGACTCCGAGGCCGCCAGCTTTGCAAGCGGCCACAAGGACTCGCGCGAGGAGAGGGTCCTGCGCACGAGCATGGCCACCGGCAAGGCGTTTGAGATGGAATACGAGGATGCAAAGGGGCAGGTCAGCACCCGTGTGATTGCCCCTTACGGCACGTTCTCGTTCCGCGAGCGGCTCTACGTGGTTGGCCCGCAGGTGGAGCGGGACGGGACGGTGGTGCTGGACAGCTTGCGCACGTATCGCTTTGAGCGCATTCTGAAGGCCAAGCTCACCTCCATTGCGTTTGAGGTACCGCGCGACTTTGACATCAGCGACCACCGCAAGCTGCCGTTTCAGATGGGCGAGCCGGTCTGTGAGGGGCACTTTGACGTGCCCGAGGCGGCGAGGGCGGAGGTCCTGAAGGCCGGCGCGCGGCTTGCCGACGGCCAGGGTGAGCTCGTGGCCGCGGTGAGCAGCCTTGAGGACGCCGCGGCGTGGGCCATCTCGGTCGGCGCTCGTCCCACGGCACCAGAGGAGCTGGTCACGGCATGGAGGAAGCAGCTTGAGGGGGCGGTCCGCAATGGCTAGGGCTGGTCGTACGGGTGGCGTGGACGCGGCCCGAGAGATCGTGAGCGTCATTGGCGCGCTCAGCACTGAGGGTGACGAGGTCAACCCGGGCGCCATTGCTTCTCGCATGGGCAAGACGCCCGAGGAGGCCAGTAAGTTCATGGACATGCTGCTCTACCTGGGCACGGACGATGTCGGACTCAAGCTTTGCGCCGAGTTTGACGATGACGACACCCCCTATTTTGTGGACTCCGCCGCAGGAAGGCCACTGCGTCTGACCAAGGCGGAGACCCTTGCCGTCCAGGCGGCGCTTGCCTGGATGGGCACCCCGGAGGACGACCCGCTGGCAGCGACGGTCAACCGGGCCCTGGGGGCGCCGGACTTTGACGGCAAGACGGTGCACAGGATGCTTGCGCCGGCGGGCTCGGCCGAGGTCGACGCCACCAGGAGCGCCTGTGCGCATGCCATCGCGCGCAAGCTTGACCTGCGCATTGTCTACCGGAAGTCCGGCGCCTCGACCGACGAGGTGCGCCTGGTGCAAGACGCAAGGCTTCGGCAGGAGGACGGCAGCTGGTACCTAACTGGCACGGACCCCAGCCGCGGGGCCAGGCGGGACTTCAAGCTGGAGCGCATCTCCTCGGTTGAGGCTGTTGCGCGCGCGGAGGAGGCAGTCGAGCCTGCCGGCCCCGCGAGCGAGCCGCGGCGAGTCACGCTGGTGTTTGACTCGGAGCACTGGCTGGAGCTTCTCCCCTGGCATGACCTTGAGGTGACGAGACACGCAGACGGCACCCTCACGGCAAAGACGGCCTGGTACGGGGGCATGTGGCTGCCCAGGATGATTGCCGCCTGCGGCGGCCACGTCACCTGCGACGACCCCATGCTCGCAGCCGCCGTCCACGGCCTTGCGGCCGCAGAGCTGGGGCAGTAGGGCCAAAAAACGTGAAGAGGGACCCCGCTGGCCCTGGTCGGCCCCGGCTTACCCCTGGCTCTGGCGCCAGAACTCTATGTAGCGCCGGACGTTGGCGGAGTCCAACATCTGCACGTTCTTGCTGGGCAGGCTCTTGATGAACGTCTTGCCGTAGCGCTTGGTGGCCAGGCGCGAGTCGGCCAGCACCAAGACGCCGGAGTCGCTCGCGCTCCTGATTAGGCGCCCGGCGGCCTGTTTGACGGAGATCACCGCCTCCGGCAGCGAGTACCTCCACCAGGCACGCTCCTCGCGGGCGTCGCGCTCGCGGACCAGCGGGTCATTGGGGCTGGCAAACGGCAGCTTGGGAATCACCACACAGCGCAGCGTGTCTCCCTGCGCGTCAAACCCCTCCCAGAAGGACTTGAGCGCCAGCAGAGAAAGGCTCTCCTCCTTCATGAAGCGGTCGCGAAGGCGGCGCGGACTGGCGCCGCGCTCCTGACAGGCCAGGTCAAGGCCCTCGGCGGCCAGGCGCGGGCGCAGCCCCTCGTAGACGCGCTCCATGTCGCGCCTGTTGGTGAACAGCGTCAGCACCGAGCCACCCATGGAGACGTGCACGTCAAACAACAGGTCCTCCAGCGCGCCGATGTAGGCGCGGTCGCTGGGCGCCGGCATGTCCTTTGCAACCACCGCGGCCATGTGCGAGTCGTAGTCAAAGCTCGAGTCAAGCCGCAGGTCGCGGTGCTTGTCCTCCGGCAGCCTGGAAAGGCCCACGCCCTCGTTGAAGTGCTTGAAGTCGTCCCCAACAGCAATGGTTGCGCTGGTGAAGACCACGCTCTCCATCTCGGGCAGCCAGCGCTCGGCAAGGTCTGCGCCCACGTCGATCTTCTCGGCAACAAGGCGCTCGGCGGCCATACGGCGCTTGGAGCGGCTGAGCTGCGCGGAGTAGACGTAGCGGTCGTCCTCGCCGACGCAGATAAGGCGGATGCCAGCCAGCAGGTCACCCAGGAACCTGCAGGACTCGCCCAGGTCGGCCGCCAGCTGGGGAGAAGCCCCCGCCAGAAACGCCTGCGCCTCCTTGAGCTGCTTGGCCCCCTCTGCCAGCACGGACGCGGCCTTCTGGCCGCAGTCGCGCACGGCTCCCCACTCTTCGCTGGCGCGCACGTCGGCGTCAATCCACAGGGTCATGAGGTCGTAGCCGCCGTCGGAGCGGGCCAGGCCGGCCAGCTCGTGCACGGCCACAAAGAGGTCCGCCACGTCCACGGAGGCGCGGGCCACCGTTGCGGCGGCCTTGGTCAGAAGCCCCTGGATAGTAGTGGACCCATCCAGCATGGCGGACTGCACCAGCAGGCTGTGGATGACGCCGGTCTTGGTGCCGCCGAGCAGCTCAAACGCCATGCGTGCCTCTTCGCCGGAGACCTCCACGGCCCACTGGCGGCGTGCTTCGGACTCAAACGCGTGGGCCTCGTCGATGACCCAGTGGCGCACCGGCGGCAGGATCTTGCCCTCGGCCTCCACGTTGCGCAGCAGCAGCGAGTGGTTGGTCACCACCACGTCCGAGCTGGCCGCACGGCGACGGGCACCATGGAGCAGGCACTCGTTGGGGTAGTACGGGCAGCGCGCGTGCAGGCACTCTCCGGACTTGATGGTGAGCATCTGGCGCGGCACGTATCGCCAGCGAATGCCCAGCGCGTCCAGGTCTCCTTCGGGAGACTGGCAGGCAAACGCGTAGGTCACGGCTATGGCCGTAAGCATGTCCCCGCCCACGGCGTTGTCGGAGCGGCCGTCATGCTGCGCCAGCGAGAAGGGCAGCTCGTCCTTGACCGCGCGGTCAAGGCGGTGCAGGCACGGGTAGTGGTCGTAGCCCTTGAGGCTGGCGAAGGTCAGGCCGTGCGGCAGGGCCTCCGCCAGGGCCGGCAGCTCGTGGGAGACCAGCTGGTCGGTGAGGGCATTTGTCTTTGTGGCCACACCCACGGTGACATTGTTGCGCTGGGCAAAGAGCACCTCGGGCAGCAGGTACGCCACGGACTTGCCCACGCCGGTGCCGGCCTCTATGGCGCGGTGCGTGGAGGTTGCCAGGGCGTCGGCCACCTCGCAGGACATCTGGACCTGCTCGGGGCGGCTCTCCAGGCGCTCGTACATGCGGGCCACGGCACCCGCGGAGCCAAACTCCTCGCGCACCTCTGTGGCGGTGACGGGCTTGACGTGGTCCTTCTCGGCTGCGTCGTCGCGCTGCTTGGCCACGGACTCTCCCAGCAGCTGCGCGCGCACGCCCTTGAGCGAGAAGCGCACGGGGCCGTCGGCCAGCGCCAGGTGAGAGAGCACCGGGCGGAAGGGCCAGTCAATCTCGGGGTGCATGTCTGCCAGGTGGCCGAGGAGCCCTGCCGGCAGGTCGGTGAGGGCGCACAGGATGATGCGCCACATGCCGCAGAGGGCGGCCACGTCATCGCCAGCGCGGTGGGTCACAGAGGCGCAGCCAAAGGCCTCCGCCATGTCCGCCAGGCGGTGAGAAGAGAGGCGCGGCAGGGCGATGCGCGACAGCGCCAGCGTGTCTATCCAGGTGTCCGAAACGTTCACGCCGCCGGGGACGGCCTCCACGAAGGTGCGGTCAAAGGTGGCGTTGTGGGCCAGCACCGGGGCGCCACCCACAAAGTCCGCCAGGGCCGCCACGGCCTCGCGGGCGTCCGGGGCGTCTGCCACGTCCACCTGGCTGATGCCCGTGAGCTGCACGATCTCTGCCGGGATGAGGCAGTGCGGGTTGACGAAGGTCTCGAAGGTCTCCACGACCTCGCGGCCGCGCAGGCGGGCGGCAGAGATCTCTATGAGCGTGCAGTCCTTGAACGAGAGGCCCGTGGTCTCGGTGTCAAGGACCACAACGTCGTCCTCGAGCAGGCCAAACTGCTGGGTCTGGGCGCGCTCGGCAAGTGTCGCATAGGCCGCGCGGACAGAGGCCGGCGTGCCGGGAAGGATGAGGTCATCCAGCGTCTTGGGTTGGGTCATCTAGGTGTCTACCTCGGGTTCTTGGATGGGCTATGGGCGGAGCAGGCTGGGCGGCGGACCTGCCAAAGGGGACAGTCCCCTTTGGCAGGAAAAAGGGACTGTCCCTTTTTCTCAGGCCTCGAGGGCAAGCTCGATGAAGCGGGTGCAGAGCTGCGGGAACTCTATGCCGGCGTGGCGGGCGGAGTCGGGCAGGAGGCTGCTTGCGGTCATGCCCGGGATGGTGTTGGTCTCCAGGATGATGGGCTCGCCCGCGGCGGTGACGATGAAGTCGCTGCGAGAGCAGCCACGGCAACCAAGGGCCTTATGGGCGCGGCAGGCCATGTCCTGCGCAAGGGCGTAGACTTCGGGAGAAAGGCGCGCCGGAATGATGTGGTGAAGCGCGGAGGGCTCGTACTTGACCTTGAGGTCGTAGAACTCGGCGTCGTAGGCAATCTCCACCACGGGCAGGGCCTCGGGCTCGTCGTTGCCAACGACGGGCACGGTGATCTCGGTGCCCTCGATGCACTCCTCCACAAGCACCCTCTGCCCGGCGGAGCCGGCCAGCTCGATGGCGGCCGCAAGCTCCTCGCGGCTGTTGACGCGGCTGATGCCAAAGCTGGAGCCGTTGCCGCAGGGCTTGACGAAGAGCGGCAGGCCCAGGTTCTGGATGACGGCGTCCACCTGCTCCTCGGTGAGGACGGTGCCGGGCCTCATGTCAAAGCCGCGCGGCGCGCGAATGCCCGCTGAGCGGTAGACGGCCTTGGCAAACTCCTTCTCGGTGCCCACGGCGCTGGCAAGCACGCCAGAGAACGCGTAGGGGATGTGGAGTATCTCGAGGAAGCCCTGGATGCAGCCGTCCTCGCCGTAGCGGCCGTGAAGCGCCGGGAAGGCCACGTCGTAGCCTCCGGCCACAAGCTTCTGCGGAAAGTCCTTCTCGGCAATGTCATAGAGGTCTACCTGCACAAACCCGGCGTCGAGAAGAGCCTGGCGGCACTGGGTGCCAGACTGCATGGAGATGTCCCTCTCGTCTGACCAGCCGCCGGCCAGAACGGCCACCCTGAGGGTCTTGAGTTGCTCTGCGTCCATTGAAGCTCCTTAGCGGCCGGCCCCCGAGCTGGTATGCTCTTCAGGCAGTTAGTAAGTATCGTTCCCGTTGGTTGCCAACAGTGGTTTAACTCTGTTGAGAATACTCCACCACGGGGATGCCACGCTGAGGGGAGCGTCATGACCAATTCCACCAACGGTGATTCTGGGGCGGCCGCGGGTCTTATCAACCTGAAGTCGCTCTCTCACAAGGAGCTCGCGGAACTCATCGAGTCCCTGGGGCAGCCCAGCTTCCGCACCAAGCAGGTCGAGGACTGGATCTGGAACAAGAACGTCAGTTCTCTGGACGAGATGACCAACCTGCCCAAGACGCTGCGCGAGGCGCTTGCCGCCAAGGTCAGCGTAGGAGGCGTGGAGGAGGTTGCCTGCCAGGTCTCTTCTGACGGCAGCCGCAAGTACCTGCTGCGCTACCCCGACGGCGTCACCGTCGAGTGCGTCGGCATGCCCACCAAGAACCGCCTTGCCGTCTGCGCCAGCACCCAGGCCGGATGCGCCATGGGCTGCGCCTTCTGCGCCACCGGCGCCGCTGGCCTCACGCGCTCCCTCACGTCCGCAGAGATATACGAACAGGTCATGCACGTGCGCGATGATTTCAACACCCGCGTGACCAGCGTCGTCCTCATGGGCCAGGGCGAGCCGTTCATGAACTACGACGCCACGCTGGGCGCCCTGCGCAAGCTCAACAACCCTGACGGCGGCGGCATTGGTGCCCGTCACCTCACGGTCTCCACCTGCGGCGTCATCCCCAACATCATCCGCTTTGCCAAGGAGCCGGAGCAGTTCACGCTGGCCGTCTCCCTGCACTCCGCGGTGCAGTCCACTCGCAACGCCCTCATGCCGGGCGTCAAGAAGTACTCCCTGGTCAACCTGTACAACACCATGGGCGAGTACGTGAACAAAACCGGTCGCCGTCCTACCTACGAGTACGCGCTCATCGGCGGTGTCAACGACACGGGCGAGGAGCTCAACGCACTGTGCGACTTCTGCAAGGGCACACTGGCGCACGTCAATCTCATCCAGCTCAACGAGGTCAGTGGCTCCAAGTTCAAGCCCTCCACGCCGCAGCGCGCTCAGGACTTTGTGCAGCGCCTTGCGCGCGTTGGCGTCGAGGCCACCATCAGGAACTCCCGCGGGTCCGACATTGACGCAGCCTGCGGTCAGCTCCGTCAGCGCATGGCGGGGAAGTAGTCCCTCTTACTGCTTGCGTGACGCCAAGGCCGGTTACCTGCATTTCGCTGGTAACCGGCCTTTTTTCTTTTATCTTTTGCCCTTTTGGCGAGAAGAACACATGTTCTATTTAGAATCCCAAAGCCTGCCACTGAGCTGCGGTTGACTGGGCGTTTGGCAGCGGACTCTCGTCTTTCATCGTCACGCCCTGGGCATCCTCAACGATTTGACTGATTCTGTCGTAGGAGGACTTGACCGAGGTGGCAGCTGACTTGAGCTTTGACTTGGCCTCATCGGAGAGCCAGAACTTATATAGATAGGCTGCCCCGATGGCGAGCAGACCTGCAGTAGCAAGCGTTGTCTTCACGCGCACGACTATTCATCTCCATACGGGTTCTGAGCAGCAATCATCTCCACGATGTGTGCGAGCATGTCCTCGTCGGCAAACTCAATTTCAATCTTGTTCTTGCCGCGGACGTTCTTTATCTTGACGTTGGTGTTCAGAGCCTGACGGAGCTCACGGGCCGCCCTCTTGAATGACTGAGGGGCTGGCTCCCTCCTAGGCTTGGAAGGCTCTTCAGTGCCAGAAAATAGCGGGGCAAGACGTTCTGTCTGACGGACCGATAGATTCTCGTTGACGACCTTCTCTGCCAGTCTGATGCGGCCTTCCTCAGTAGGCACAGCCAGGATGGCGCGGGCGTGCCCGGCAGTGATGCGGCCAGCCTCAAGGAGGTCCTGCACCTCAGCGGGCAGGTCCATCAGCCTCAGCGTGTTGGTGATCGCGGACCTGGACTTGGAGAGAATCTTTGAGAGCTCCTCCTGTGTGAGTTCCTTCTCGTCAAGGAGCTGGCGGTAGCCGCGGGCCTCTTCTAGGGGAGTCAGATTGGAGCGCTGTAGGTTCTCGATGAGGGCAAGCTTGAACACGTCCTCATCGGAAATCTCCCGGATGACAACGGGAACCTCATCAAGGCCCGCCAACTTTGCAGCCTGATATCGACGTTCGCCAGCAACGATCTCGTATGACGTTCCATGCTTGCGAACAAGGATAGGCTGAAGAATGCCGTTCTGTTTGATTGAGTCCGCCAGCTCAGAGAGCTCGGTCTCATCAAAGGTCTTTCTCGGCTGTCCCTTGTTGGGCTTGACCTTCGAGATGGGAAGAACCGAGTCTGACTTCATTGCTGCAGTCTCAGCATCAGCCTCACCCATCAGAGAGACGAGACCTTTTCCCAAACCAGCCTTCTTAGCCACGGTTAATCACTTCCTTTGCAAGCTTTGCATAGGCAGAAGCGCCCTTGGAAATGCGGGCATACATGGAAACTGGCATGCCGTGAGAAGGCGCCTCGGCAATTTTGACGTTACGCGGAATAATTGTCTTGAACATCTTCTTACCAAAGAAGGCCTGAACCTCATCCACAACCTGCTTAGATAGGGTTGTACGACTATCGAACATAGTCATAACAACGCCAAAGATCTCCAAATCAGGATTCATACGCTTCTTGACCATGTTCATGGACTCAAGAAGCTTGGTGACACCCTCAAGTGCGTAGTACTCACACTGAATCGGAATAATCAGCGAGTCTGCAGCAATGAGCGCATTGATTGTCAGAAGACCCAGTGACGGGGGGCAGTCGATAATCACAAAATCGAACTCATCCTTTACCGTTTCAAGAGCCTCTTTTAGTACAGATTCACGAGCCATCGTGTTAACAAGCTCGATTTCAGCACCTGCGAGCTGAATGGTAGCAGGTGCAACGAACACCTTTGGCTCGCAAGTCTCCTGTATTACATCAGCAATGGACACATTATTGAGAATGACGTCATAAATGTCATTCTCAAGCTCATCCTTCTCGATGCCAAAACCGCTGGAAGCATTTCCTTGCGGATCAAAGTCAACGATAAGCACCTTTTTGTTGGCTTCGCCAAGACAAGCAGCAAGGTTAATCACCGTTGTAGACTTGCCAACGCCGCCCTTTTGGTTAATCGTCGCAATAACCCTCGTGTTGCGACTGGGAAGTCCTCGTTTCACGTCTGTATAGCTCACGTGACCCTCCAAATGCAGTTCGTTGGCCTATGTAGATGGTGATTGGACTACATCATACGAGAATGTTCCACGTGAAACATTGTGATTCTCAACCTCTTTTGATTGGCATATGTTTCACGTAGAACATTAATAGCCCTAACGTTTCACGTAGAACATTAATAGCCCTAACGTTTCACGTGAAACATTAGGGCCATTAATACCAGTAAAGTCGAATTGTACTTACAAGACTAAATTCCCAGCGGCTGATTCTTAGCCATTCCGTTCAGTCTCGGCAGCTTGATCTTAGGCTTAGTAACCTTCTGATATTGCAGAATCTCACGATGCCCAAGACCCTTAGGCAGTTCGCATGTTTCACGTGAAACAAACTTCATGCCACAAATCTTTGCCGCACGGTTAGCGGCAGCCATCTCGTCCTCAGTCGGATTGGCCTTCTCAAGAACAAGCAGTCCATTCTTCTTGAGCAACGGAGCCGCATACTCAACCAAAACATTGGACTGAGCCACGGCACGTGCAAACACATACGAGAAGGACTCAGGCCTCTCTATTGCCAACTCCTCAGCCCTCACATGAAGGGCTTCAACGTTATCCAACCCAAGCACCGTAGTAAAGTCATTGACTGCATTGACCTTTTTGCCAACAGAGTCAATCAACACCGCATGGACACCCGTGGCAATGGCCAGAGGAATGCCAGGGAAGCCAGCACCAGTACCAACGTCCAAAACGACGTCTTGAGAGCCTATCTGAGACGAGATAAAGGCAAGGGGCATAAGAGAGTCCAGGCAATGCAAAACAAGGCCTTCAGCGGGCTCTGTAATCCTCGTAAGGTTGACAACCTTGTTCTTCTCGATAACGAGGTCCAAATGGGCAACAATGAGACGGGCCTGCTCCTCAGACAGAACAATGCCATAGTCATTCACATATTCAAGGAGCCTCTGCTCAAGGTCTCTTCTAAGCTCAATGTCCAAAATATGCCTCCTGCCAAAAACTCATGACACAAGAAGTTTTGTCATATAAGAAAAGGGAGGGTGAGAAACTCACCCTCCCTAGAGAATAGCCTATGTAGCTGGTCTTACCTGACGGCAGTCACAACCACGCGACGGTTGGGGTCCTCACCTTCGGAGTGGGTGGTGACGGACTCGTTGCCCAGCAACGTCATGTGGACGATGCGACGCTCGTAGGCGTTCATGGGGGCCAGGGCAACGCGACCCTGCTTGCAGGCACGCTCTGCAGCAGAAAGAGCAATGGTCTCAAGCTTCTTCTTGCGACGGGTCTTGTAGCTCTCGATGTCCACCACGATGGGGTAGTAGAACTTGATGCGGCTGCTCATCAGGGAGGTCAGCACCATCTGAAGGGCATCCAGGGTACGGCCGTGACGACCGATGAGAACCGCGAGGTCACCACCGTTGACATCAAGAATGAGCTCGCCCTCGTCACCGTCGTACTCATCGATGGAAGACTCGGTCTCGCCAAAGAAGGCCAGAATCTTCTTCAGATAGTCAACGGCGAGGTCGGCGACCTTGTCGGTCTCCTCGTCAGTAAGGGCAATGCCGGACTCAAAGTGCTCGCGAATCTCTGCAAACTCGTCGTCCTCGGCAGTATTGAGGGTTCCCTCCACCAGAGTCTCCTCCTGGTTCTCAGGGATGCTCTCCTCCATACCAACCTCCTGTAATAGCATCAAAAGCGATACTAATAAACGTAATCTAACAGCAAATACTAGTAGCTAACTAGTTAGTTCTTCTTGTGGGGGCGAGGCTTCTTCTCTTTGCGCACCACATTGACCTCGACGGGCTTGTTCTTGGCAGCCTCCTCGGCCTCCTTGCGGGCCTTCTCCATGACCTTGTTGGTCACCAGCTGCTGCTGGGCCACCTGCCACAGGGAGGAGGTCACGTAGTAGAGAAGGACGGCAGCCGGGCAGGACCAGCCAAACCAGAGCATCATGATGGACATGACGGCGCCCATGGTGATGGACTGCATGCGCTGGTCGCCCTGCATCTGGGTGTTCATCAGCATGGGGACGAAGGTCAGCACGCCAAAGAGCAGGTCAAAGATGATGTAGGGGGCAGCAGCAGCCCAGCCGGAGGCGGCAAGCACGCCAGCGACGGAATCGGAGATGGACGGCAGGATGCCGAAGAAGGAGGCATCCATAGGCACGTTCTTCACGACGGTGAAGAGGGCGAAGAAGATGGGCATCTGCAGGAAGAGAGGCAGGCAGCCCATGAGCGGGTTGAAGCTTGCTTCGGAGTAGAGCTTCATCTGCTCCTCCTGCATGCGGACGGGGTCGTCCGCGTACTTCTCCTGGATCTCCGCGATCTTGGGCTGCATGATCTGCATGTTGGCCGTGGACTTGACCGACTTGGTCTGCAGCGGGGTCAGGATGAGACGAATGATTAGGGTCAGGATGATGACAGCCAGGCCCCAGTCGCCAGAGACGCCATGGAGCCCCTCGAGCACCATGGTCAGGAAGTTAATGAACCAATCCCACATGTTTCCTCCGTGGCCGTCCCCGGTCAGGGAACGGAATCATACCCGCCATTATGGAAGGGATGGCACCTCAAGATCCTGCGCAGCGCAAGCCAGACGCCCTTTGCCAAGCCGTAGCGCTCTATGGCCTGGCGGGCATACTCGGAACATGTCGGCATATAAATGCAGTGGGCCCCCATCAGGGGAGAGATTCTCCTCTGATAGAAGGCCACGACCACAAGTGCGGCTTTGGCAGCCGCCGACTGCGGGCGGGTTTGGCCCACGTCAGATGCCGGCCTTGGCGAGCATCTTCTGCAGGGCGGCAGCCACAAGCTCGGGTGAGCTGTCATGGGTTCCCGCCGTGGAGAAGAGAATCACGTCATAGCCGTCACGCGGCATGTCGCAGGCACGCGCCGCCTCTCGGAGGACGCGCTTGCAACGGTTACGGTAGACGGCATTGCCAAGACGCTTTGGCGCGACGAAGGCGACCCTTCCGGTGTCGCCTTCGTCGCGTCTAGCTACACGTATGCGCAGGAGGGAGTTGTTAATCCTCTTCCCACGGGAGAAGACCAGCTCAAAATCTTGCTTTGATTTGATGGTCTTCATGCTTTGTTATTTAGACGGTGAGCTGGTGACGGCCCTTGGCACGACGACGAGCGAGCACGGCACGGCCGCCCTTGGTGGCCATACGAGCACGGAAGCCGTGGGTGGTGGCGCGCTTGCGCTTGTTGGGCTGGTAGGTACGCTTCATAGCTATTCCTCCCGGTTGGGTTTAGACGTCGGTAATAGAGCAATAAGCCCAAAGATTGTAAGGGTGTCAACCTCCAGATGTCAATTTCCTTCTCGCACACATCCCGCCCATATTCACAATCTCTTCCGAGGTCGCAGAGGTAGGACGCCACCCCTAGCGGATGGGCTTTCAGTCAACACTATATGTAGTTAGATTGCCACGGCAGGCGCTTCTCGGCGAAAAAAGTCCCCACAGACCGTCGCGACGTTGATGAAATAAACATTCCACAGAAGCGTGCAATGCAGTGGAGCGCGGTGAAAAGTTTCGGTTGCATGCTATGATTTTCCAGCCGATTTCAGTGATGAATCCCGAGTTTTCGACAGGCTTTCACAACGTGTTGAAAACTTTCCTTCACATCGAATCTTGCGCGAAAAGTTTTCTTCAAGTGTCAAAACGTTGTTGAAAAGAAGGTTGGAGAGCATGGCCAGAGACTTCTATCCATTTGTGGAGAAAGACCCCTCTACCAGCGATTCTTCCCAACCTCGGGACGTTGTCAAAAACGGCGTCCAAAACCCGGGTGAAAACATTTCATCACCCTCCCAGGCACCCATGAAGGTCAGCACGCCCGCCCGCATTGCCGTCTACGACGACGCGGCGGCGGCCCCGCGCGTGGTCATGGTGGAGCCCAAGGACGTCCGCAGCTTCCTTGAGGAGATTACGGCCACGGTCAACCGCCTCTCGCACGAGCAGGGCGGCACCATCCCCTTCATGGTCATCAGAGAGATCGTCGAGAACTTCATCCACGCGTACTTCAAGGCGCCGACCATAACCATCCTGGACGGCGGGAACACCATCCGCTTCTCTGACCAGGGGCCCGGCATCAAGCAGAAGGACCTGGCCCTTGAGTACGGCACCTCCAGCGCCACCGAGGAGATGAAGCACTACATCCGCGGCGTGGGGAGCGGTCTGCCCTACGCGCAGCAGTACATGGTGGACAAGGGCGGCAGCCTGGACATCGAGGACAACCTGGGCGGCGGCACCGTGGTCACCATCTCCACGCACCCCCACGAGGAGCCACCGTCCCCGCAGGCGCCCATGGCGGGGGCATACACACAGCCCTACCAGCAGCAATGGCCCCAGCAGCCTCAGCCCTTTGGCCAGGCGTACGGCCAGCAGTGGCCGACCCAGCCCTGGCAGCAGCCGTACGGGCAGCAGGCTCCGGCAGGCATGCCGCAGCAGCAGCAGACGGGCTGGCAGCAGCCCCAGCCCTACGACCTGCCTTGGCAGCAGCAGGCTCCGGCCGGCATGCCCACCCAGCAGCAGCCCTGGCAGCAGGCGGCGCCGATAGGGCAGCCCGCAGCCCAGCAGCCCTACGCGCCCATGGCGGGCATGCCCGCAGCCACGCCCCAGCTCAACGAGCGCAGCCAGGCAATCCTGAGCTTCCTGAGCGCCCACGAGCTCTGCGGCCCCACGGACCTGGCAAACGCTCTCGGCGGCTCAAACGCCACGTGGTCCCGCGCGCTGCAGGACCTGGCCGGCCAGGGCGTGGTGATAAAGGACTCCCAGAAGTACCGCCTGACCGGCTACGGGCAGTCTCTTCTCGGCTAGTTTTCAACATCGCGGGGAAGTTATCAACAATCGCGTATACTAGGCGGCACTGGTTATAGGCACCCTAGGAAACGCAGCCAAAATGGAACTATCTCTGGAATCAGATGCCGAGGCCCTGTGGCAGGACTCCCTTGACCTGCTGACGGGCGAGGGCGCCCCCGCCGCCCTGCTGGCCATGCTGCAGAAGTGCACTCCCGTGCAGCTGGAGGACGGCGTCCTCCACGTGGAGACCCCCATGCGCATGGTGGCAAAGAGCGTGGCAAAGAACGCGACCGTCATAGAGGCGTGCCTCGAGCAGGCGGCCTTCGAGCCCGTGAGGCTTGACGTGCAGTTTCGCCAAGGGGCGGCTGTTGCCGCCGCGCCGGCCACGGCGGCGCCCGCGCGGGCGGTGCCCGTCCAGGCCACGCCCACCCCGTCCGCGCCAGCACCAGCAGTGCCGGAACCCGCGGCCGCCATGCCCTTCTCGCCTACAAGGAAGTCCGAGCCTGCACCGGAGCCGCAGGCAGAGAGGCCGCGCGGCCACGTGCTCATGGGCGCCGCCGGCTCCGTCATGACGCCCGAGGAGCTCAGGCGCTGGGACGCCGCCGTCAGCGGCGCCCCAGCAGCCCCGGCCTCCCCCGCGGAGGCGTACGCCTGGGACGAGGAGAGCGAGGCCCAGGCCCACGAGCGCCTGGCCCGAGAGCGCCGCGAGAAGAACCCGCTGGCAAACGAGGAGGTGGCCGCGGACTCAAAGCTCACCTTTGACCGCTTTGTCATGGGAGACGAGAACGAGTTTGCCTACAACGCGGCCCTGCAGGTGGCCAACGGCAACAAGGACAGCTACAACCCGCTGTTCATCTACGGCAAGAGCGGCCTGGGCAAGACCCACCTGCTGCGCGCCATTCAGAACTACATAGTGACCAACGACCCGTCGCGCATCTGCGTCTACCGCGACGCCTCGCAGTTCATCAACGAGTACGTTGGGGCCATGCGCGAGGCGGGAAGCGCCGCAGACGCGCTGCGCCGCAACTACGAGGACATAGACGTCCTGATCATCGACGACGTGCAGGGGCTTGCCGGCAAGGCGGGCACCATCACGTTCTTCTTCAACATCTTCAACACGCTGAAGTCAAACGGCAAGCAGGTCGTCATCGCGGCCGACCGCACCCCCGCCGAGCTGGGCATGGGCAAGGACGGCTTTGACGAGCGCGTGACCAGCCGCATTGGTGGCGGCTTCACCGTCAGCGTCCAGGTGCCCAGCTACGAGCTCAAGCTGCGCCTCATCGGCACCTTCTGCGACCGCATGCGGGAGGACAGCGCCCGCGAGCACGTGGGCGAGCCCCTGCCAGAGATTCCCGAGCGCCTGCAGGGCCTCATGGCCGAGCGCGCCGGGACAAACATCCGCACCATCGAGGGCTTCTGCCAGAAGTGCCTCATCACGGCTGCCATGTGCCGCAAGCAGGGCAGGGAGCTCACCGAGGACGACGTGCGCACCATAGCCAAGGAGAGCTGGCCCGAGAACGCCCGCGGCGTGACCATAGAGAACGTGCAGAAGTACGTGGAGAAGGTCTACGACGTCTCACATGAGGACCTCGTCGGGCCCAAGCGCGTGAAGGAGATCATGATGACCCGCCACGTGGCCATCTGGCTCTGCCGCGAGCTTTGCAACCGCACGCTGGCCGACATCGGCAAGAAGTTCGGAGGCCGCAGCCACGCCACCATCAAACACAGCATCCACACCGTTGAGGAGCTTGCCAAGGACGACAAGGTCTTCTTCGACCAGCTGCAGCGCATGAAGGAGGGCATCACCAGCGAGGCCTAGCAACCGCGATGTTCAGAAGCGGTTGAGGAGCGTGTGAGAACGTGTAGAAAACCGTCCAGTTGGTGTAGACAATTTTGGGAGGGGTTGGGAAATGTTGAGGCGCGTTGGCTCTCAGACGAGTTTCTCGACAAGCAGGTTAGGGCTCTGAGCTGGGAAGGCGCAGGTTTTAGACTTTTCTACAACCCCTATTACTACTGTTGTTCTTTGTTATTCATTAAGTACATATAGAAAGGGAAGCCATGAAATTCACCGTAAGCCAGAGTTCCCTCATGAAGGCTCTCTCCGTAGTCTCCAAGGGAATGGGTGCCAACTCCACGCTCCCCATCCTCTCAGGCATCTACATCAAGGCGGCCGACGGCACCCTTGAGTTCCAGACCAACAACCTCACCATCAGCATCCGCCACCTCATTCCGGCAAACGTCGAGGAGCCGGGCGAGACCGTGGTCTCCGGCAAGGTGCTCTCCAACATAGTGAAGAACCTCTCCGACGCCGCGGTGACCTTCGAGGGCGGTGAGAGGACCATCGAGATCTCCTGCGACAAGTCCACCTTCCGTCTGAACACCCTATCTGCCGGCGACTGGTCCGGCTTCCCGGAGGTCAACCCGGAGCGCCAGATCGAACTTCCGTGTGACCTTCTCTCCACCATGGTGGACAAGGTCTACAAGGTCACGTCCAAGGAGAGCTCTCGCCCCATCCTGCAGGGCATCCTGCTGACCGTCGAGGACAACACCATCCGCCTGGTGGCCACCGACTCCTTCCGTCTGGCTGTCTGCGACGCCTCCGTGGAGTCCCCGGCCGACGAGGCCTTCCGTGCCATCGTGAGCGGCAACGTGTTCCACGACGTGCTCAGCATGCCCACCCTGGAGGACAGCATCCAGATCGGCATCACCGAGAGCCAGGTGGTCTTCACCTTTGGCACCACGACGTTTGTCTCCCGCCGCATCGAGGGCAACTTCCCGGACTACAAGCAGCTGCTGCCGGCCTCCTGCGCCACGGCGGTGGACATAGACGTGGCCGAGTTTGCCGCCGCACTCAAGCGCGTGTCCGTCATTGCGCTCACCAACGCCTCCGTGCGCTTTGACATCGACGCTGACGGCAGGCTGATGAAGCTCTCCGCCAGCTCCCCGGAGCAGGGCGAGTCCTCCGAGATCATGAACACCGACGTGGAGGGCCAGAGCCTCTCCATCGCCCTCAACTACCACTACGTCTTTGACTGCGTGAACGCGGTCTCTGGCTCCAAGAGCCTGCGCCTGGAGCTTCAGGGCTCCACGCAGCCGGGCATCTTCAAGTCAAACGGCGAGGTCAACTACCTGTACCTGCTCATGCCGGTGCGCCTCTAGCGGAGCGGCGGGCTCGTGGGACTTCTGGTCAAGACGCTTGAGCTCCAGGACTTCAGGAGCTTTGGGGAGAAGGTCGTCGGCCTCGCACCGGCGACCACCATCCTGTGCGGCCCCAACGCGGCGGGCAAGACCAACACCGTCGAGGCCCTGCAGCTGCTCACGGCCGGCTACTCCTTCAGGCACCCCACGCCGACCCAGCTGGTGCGCGAGGGTGCCCAGACCGCCCGCGCCTCGGCGCGCTTGGAGGGGGACGGCCGCGTGGTCGACCTGCGCTGCGACGTGGTCTCGGGCCGCAGGCAGTTCTTCCGCAACGGAAAGCGCATCCAGGCCTCCGAGGTTTCCGGCACCCTGATGAGCGTGCTCTTTACCCCCGACGACCTGCAGCTGGTCAAGCGCAGTGCCTCCTTCCGGCGAGACGAGCTCGACGACTTTGGCCGCCAGGCAAACCGTGGCTTTGCGAGTGTGCTGGCAACCTACACGCGCTCCATCGAGCAGAGGAACCGCCTGCTCAAGGAGGAGAGGCCCGACCTTGACCTGCTGGACGCATGGGACGCCTCGGTGGCCCTGGGCGGTGCCACGCTGCTCCACGGCCGCCTGCGGCTCTTCGAGCGGCTGCGGGCCAAGGTCTGCGAGGTCTACGGCGAGCTTGCCGCGGGGGAGGGTTTGGAGTGTCGCTACCTCTGCAGCCTGGGCGAAGAGGCCCTGGGCCTCTCCAAGGACGAGCTGCGAGAGCTCTTCTGCGCCCGTCTTGCCGAGGTGCGCCCCGACGACCTGCGCCGGCAGCAGACCACGGTGGGGC